>OJML01000709.1_pt1 | contig 18929 bp, 12 predicted proteins | sample 1597221 | NCBI WGS metagenome assembly OJML01 (sample SAMEA2452123, study PRJEB22498) | human gut metagenome | biome: human feces; feature: human gut; material: feces | place: Australia | collected 2012 | reverse complement strand
ATATGGTACTTGCAGCAGGTACAGTACTTACAACAGAGCAGGTTGACAGAGCTGTAGCAGCTGGTGCTTCAGTTATCGTAAGCCCAGGATTTGATCCAGAAATCGTTGATTACTGTATTTCTAAGAACATTCCTGTTATGCCAGGTATCGTTACACCTTCAGAGCTTGCACAGGCTGTTAAGAGAGGCCTTACAAGAGTTAAATTCTTCCCAGCTACAGCTGCAGGTGGAATTAAGATGATCAAGGCTATGTGCGCAGCTTACACTAATGTAAGAATCATGCCTACAGGTGGTATCAACACAGCTAACCTTGAGGAATTCTTATCATGCGATAAGATCTTCTGCTGTGGTGGATCATGGATGGTTAAGGGTGATATGGTTAAGGCAGGAGAATTTGACAAGATTAAGGATATGACAGCAGAGGCTGTTGCTCTTGTTAAGAAAATCCGTGGCTAATCACCAGTGATTGTTAATGTCAAAGATACATATAAACCCCGTATTCTGTTTTGCAGGATACGGGGTTTTGTACGTATATTATGTTTTTAGTGAATTACAGATTAGAAAAAATATTCTCAATTTCTTCATGGGGAAGTACAAGGGCAAATCTTACATGACCTTCACCAAGGCTTCCGAAGCTGCTTCCTGGTGTACATAAAACACCGGTCTTATTAAGAAGTTCCATAACATAATCAGCTGAACTGGTATAGCCGTCAGGAATAGCAGCCCATACAAACATTGTGCCTTTAACATCAGCAGGTTTAAGTCCAAGCTTCTTAATTCCGGCAACGAGAGCATTTCTTCTTAACTCATATTCAGCACGGTTGTCAGCGACATATTCCTGCGGACCGTTAAGTGCAGCAACAGCAGCTTTCTGGTATATAAGACTTGTTCCATAGTCAAATTGTGAGCGGACTGTTTTGAATTTGCTTACGATTTCACGGTTTCCGATAAGGAATGAAAGGCGCAGGCCGGTAAGGTTATAAGTCTTAGAAAGAGAGTTGAATTCAACTCCGACTTCCATAGCACCTTCGTGACTTAAGAAAGAGCCGCCAATCTGTCCGTCATATATAATCTCAGAATATGCGTTGTCATGAATAATAATGATGTTATATTTCTTGGCAAATGCGATGAGCTTATCATAGAATTCGTCAGGTGCAGTAGCACATACTGGATTCAGTGGATAAGATACAACCATCATTTTGGCTCTTTTTGCAGTATCTTCATCAATAGAATCAAAATCTATAAGATAATCATTCTCTGGAAGAAGATTGTAATAAGCAATCTGTGCATCACACAGGAATGGTCCAATCTCGAATATAGGATATCCCGGATTAGGAACTAAGCATAAATCTCCCGGATTGCACAAAGCAAGGGCAATATGAGCCATACCTTCCTGGGTTCCGAATACAGAGGTGACTTCATCAGGTGTGATAACAGTGTTGTAACGGCGTTTGTACCATTTGCATACGGCGTCAAGCAACTCATCAGTATCACCAAGTGAGTATTTGTAATTCTCAGGATCAAGTGCTGCATCTGAAACAACCTTCATAACAGATTCATCAGGCTTGAAATCAGGAGTCCCTACAGTAAAGTTATATACCGGCTTTCCCTGTGCAAGTCGGTCGTTCTTCTTTTCATTAAGTATATTAAAAATGTTGCTGCCAAAGCGGTCAGCTCTTTTAGAAAATTCAATATTCATATGTATACTCCATTTCTTTAAATGCGTATCTGCATGCATTTTATTCAGACCGGAAATATAGAAAAATTTCAAGCCTATCGAATAAGATACTAGCATAATTAACAAAAGTCAATTTTAAGGTGTATTTTTTGGTGAAAATGTGATAGTTTTATATATGTAAGTAGAAATAAATAAGATATGGCGGTCTGCAAATGTTACATACAGGAACATTAAAGGGTAGAATGCAGACAGAAAGGAAAGGTAAAAGATATGTCAGTGCAGGATTATCTCAGTGCAGTAAAGATTGGTAAAAAAGAATATCATGCGTGTGTAAATAAGGGTACTTATCCATATCTTCCGGTTCTGGAGGATATTATTGATGAAAGCAGTATTGACAGAGAAGTCAGTCTTGGAAGTGACCAGATTCCATTAAGGCTGGTAGTAGGAACATGTACAGCAGGAAGAACTACAGCATTTGCAGACAACTTTATGCCTATACTTGACTGGGGAACAGAATTTTCGGCAAAGTGGGCTTCACTTAGCGACAGTCAGGTAAATGAGGGAATAAGAGACGATATTAAAGTATATGAGTACATGAATAAGTTCTATGTGCTTGAAGGTAATAAAAGAGTCAGTGTACTTAAGTATTTTAAGGCGGTGACAGTAAGTGCACAGGTTATAAGAAAGATACCTAAGTATAGTGATGATCCTGATGTTAAGATATATTATGAATTCATGGATTTTTATAAATCTACTAAGTTAAATGATATATATTTCAGTAAAGAGGGCAGTTTTACAACTCTTATGGAGCTGGTTGGAATTACACCAGGAGAACCAATGGATGAGGATGATAAGAAAGACCTTGTTTCGTGCTATCTTAATTTCAGGCTTGCTTATGAATCAAGAGGAGGGGATAAGTTCGATTTTCCGACGGGAGATTCATTTTTACGATTTATTCACATTCACGGATATGATGCTGTTAAGAGAATGACTAAGTCTGAGATGGCAAAGAATGTTGCCAAGACATGGGCTGAATTCGAGCTTATTGATGATAACAGCGAAGTGGAACTTAAGATGACACCAGCTGCAGCACCTAAGAAGAATATATTAAGCTATCTGCTTCCAATGGGAGGAGTTAAGAAGCTTAAGGTTGGATTTGTGTATGAAAAGACTCCGCAGGATTCAGAGTGGTGCTATGCACATGAGCTTGGAAGACAGTATATTGATGATACATTTGGTGACCAGATAGAAACATATGTAGAGGAGAATGTGATACCGGAGCAGAGTGATGAGGCAGCAATTAACAGACTTATAGAGAAAGGCTGTGACCTGATATTCCTGACATCATCGGCAATGAGTATGGCCGGACTAAAAGCTGCAATAGCACATCCGTCAGTAAAGATTCTTGATTGTTCACTTAATATTTCACATAAATATATAAGGTCATATTATGCGAGAATGTTTGAAGCAAAGTTTATAACGGGAATTATTGCAGGCTCAATGGCTGATGATGATAATGTTGGTTATATAGCTGATAATCCGGTTTATGGAGCGTGTGCGAATATTAATGCATTTGCACTGGGAGTAAAGTTTGTTAATCCAAGAGCCAAGGTTTACCTTGAATGGAATAGTATTAATGATAATGATTCTGAGGGAAATCTTGCTAAGAAGAATATAAGCATTATATCTAATCAGGATATGATTACTCCGGGCAAGAGCAAGAGAAGATTTGGATTGTATAAAGCAAGTGATTCAGATAAGCATCTGGCTATGCCTGTATGGCACTGGGGAGTTTTTTATGAAAAGCTTATCCAGAGCATTATGAGCGGTTCATGGAGTAAGGATGAGGACGGAGATAATGTAAAAGCACTTAATTACTGGTGGGGAATGTCAGCAGGAGTTGTTGATCTTATATATTCAGAGAGCCTTCCATCAGCAACTAAGAGGCTTGTAAAGCTCTTTGAGAAAGAACTTAAGGAGGCAAGGTTCAGAGTGTTTGAGGGCGAATTAAAAGATCAGCAGGGTAATATAAGGGTTGAAGAAGGAAAGCTTATTGATCCGGAACATATAATTACTATGGACTGGCTGCTTGATAATGTGGTTGGCAGACTGCCTCGGTATGATGAACTTACAGATAATGCTAAATTAAAAATGGCACTTCAGGGTGTTATCAAAGAAGAAGAATAGAAAGCATGCTGCCTGCAGTGGTGGCTGGGGAATTATTAATGAAAATACTTGTGTTAGCGGATGTTGAATCAAAGTACTTATGGGATTATTTCGAAAAGGAAAAATTGGAAGGTATAGATCTTATACTTTCAGCAGGGGATTTAAAGCCCCAGTATCTGTCGTTTCTGGCATCATTTACAAAAGTACCTGTTCTTTATGTGCATGGCAATCATGATGACTGTTATGAGATACAGCCACCGGATGGATGTATCAATATTGAGAATAAGATATATGTGTATAAGGGGGTCCGTATAATGGGACTTGGTGGTTCTATAAGATATAAGAAGGGAAAGAACCAGTATACACAGAAAGAAATGAACCGAAGGATTAATAAAATGTGGTTTTCGATAAAGAAGAATAAGGGCTTTGACATATTGCTTACACATTCTCCGGCAGCGGGAATAGGTGACGGGCCTGACGAACCGCATAAGGGTTTTGAGGGCTTTAATTATCTGTTGGAAAAATATAAGCCTAAGTATTTTATCCATGGTCATATCCATAAGAGCTACCAGATGAAGTTTAAGCAGGAATATGAGTATAATGAGAATACTAAGATAATTAATGGGTATGAGAGATATATATTTGAATATCCGGATGTTTAATCTGCACCGTGGCATATTAGCTTACCAGCAAATGTGCTACGGTGTTTTACATATTTTTGATATATTTTCACATGAAATACATAAAAATTATGAATATGGTACCTATTTCCTACTTAACATACATGTACTTTTTGAGTAAAAGTTGCTAATATAACGACATAAACCCTTGCTTGTCAAAGCAAAATGCACAAATTAATGTATTGAGGAGGAAAAGCAAAACATGAAAGCTATTATTAGCAAAGCAGCCCGTAGAAAATGGGCATGGGTACTTGCATTGGTTATGGTTGTGAGTATCGTGATTCCTACATCACTTCTTACAGTGAAGGCAGATGTTGGAACAGTAAAATTTATTGATGGTGCGGCAGGATGGTTAGAGTCAGCATATGCACAGTGGTCCATTGATAATCAGGCAGAAGGATATACAGCATATATCAAGAAAGCCAGCCAGTCAGATTCTGCTTATGCAAGAATCGACAATGAACTTATCAGAAAGTATAAGAACTACTACAGGGTTGATGCAGTAGGACTTGCGGCAGGTGACTATGTTATTAAGGTAGTTCCTGTAAAGAACGGAAAGGAAGTTACTGACAAAGCACAGGTTACTAAGACACTTAATGTAAGTTCATATGACAGATCCGGATTTGCATTTTCATCTGAATCAAAGTATAAGACAGGTTCAGGTGCTTACAATGAGGATGGAACACTTAAGAAAGATGCAATTGTTCTTTATGTTACTAACGATAATGCAAAGACAATTAAGGCATCAGTAAAAGAGGCAAAGGGAGAGAAGGAATATACAGGTCTTCAGACAATAATTGATGCATATACAAAGAGTGCTAGCAAGGGGATAGAAACAAGAGCACTTGATGTCCGTGTAATCGGATGTGTTACAGATGCTGCAATGGATAAGTTTTCAAGTTCATCTGAGGGAGTACAGATTAAAGGCGCTAGTGCTTATTCAAATCTTAATATGACAATAGAGGGTATCGGAAATGATGCGACAATCAATGGATTCGGTTTCCTCTTAAGAAATGCAGGAAATGTTGAGATGAGAAATTTCTCAATTATCAATTTCATGGATGATGGTATTTCTCTCGATACAGCAAACTGCAATGTATGGATTCACAATGTTGATCTGTACTATGGTAAAGCAGGTGGAGATGCTGACCAGGCAAAGGGTGATGGTTCAATTGACATTAAAGGTAATTCACAGTATATAACAGTTTCATATGTACATTTTTATGACTCGGGTAAGTGCTCATTATGTGGAATGAAGAGCGAGTCTGGTCATAACTATATTACATATCATCATAACTGGTTTGATCACTCTGATTCAAGACATGCAAGAGTAAGAACAATGTCAGTGCATATGTATAACAACTACTATGATGGCAATGCAAAGTATGGTGCTGGTTCAACAATGGGTTCTTCATTATTCATACAGAATAACTATTTCAGAAACTGCAAGAATCCAATGCTTTCATCTAATCAGGGAACAGATGCACTTGGTGAGGGTACATTCTCAGGTGAGAACGGTGGTATCATTAAAGCATCAGGAAATGTTATCGTAGGCGCACAGAAGATTATCTATGCAAATGCTGTTTCAGAAACAGGCGATTCTGCAAATGCTGCATCATTTGATGCATACCTTGCAAAATCAGCAGATGAAAAAGTTCCATCTTCATATAAGACTGTAGCAGGTGGAACATCTTATGATAACTTTGATACAACTAAGGATCTCGGGGTTAAATCAGGAAGCCTTAATAATGCAGAAGATGTACCTTCAGTAGTAACATCTGCAAAGGGAGCAGGAAGCCTTGGCGGTGGAGTAATTCCATGGACATTCTCTGATAAAGATGATTCTGTATATGCCATAGATAAGGAATTAAAGGCAACAGTTACTAATTACAAGAATACAGACCTTGTTTCTGTAGGTGGTACTAATGCAAAGATTGTTTCACCAGATCCAACAACAGAAGAAACTAAGGCAACAGAGAGTACAACAAAAGCTACACAGGCAACAACTAAGGAAACACAGACAACAACAAAAGCAACAGAGAGCGCAACAAAGGCAACTGAAAAGGAAACAGCTGGTTCAGATGCAACAACATCATACGATAAGACAAGTCTTTCTTACTCAGGTGCGTACACAGATATCAGTAATAAGAAGGATGCAGATTTCAAGAATGCAAAGTATGTATCATCTTCAAATGAAATTCTTAATGCAATCAGTTCAGCTAAGGCCGGCGATGTAATTATTGTAAAAGAGGGAACATATAAGTTTTCTGATACAATCGTAATTAATAATGCCATGAATGGAAAATCAGGCTCTTATATTATTGTAAAGGCTGAAAGTGGCAAGGAAGTTAAGTTTGATTTCTCAGCACAGAAGCTTGATGGAGCTAACAGAGGTGTAGTTGTAGATGGAGATTACTGGTATTTCCAGGGAATTAACTTCTATGGCGCAGGTGATAACGGAGTATTACTTGCTGGTAATAACAACATTTTTGAAAAATGTGTATTTGAGGCAAACAGAGATTCAGGACTTCAGATTTCAAGATATGACACAACAGCTGCTACTAAGAATTTATGGCCATCAAATAACCTGATTATCAACTGTACATCACATGATAACTGTGATTTCCCTGACCAGGGCGGTACAGGTGAGAATGCAGATGGATTTGCTGCAAAGCTTACATGTGGTGAAGGTAATGTATTTGACGGATGCATATCATACAGCAACTCAGATGATGGATGGGATTTATTTGCAAAGAGTGCAACAGGTCCTATAGGTGTAATTACAATAAGAAATTGCGTTGCATTTAACAACGGAACATTATCTAATGGTGTTCATTATGCTAATGGAGATATGAATGGATTTAAGCTTGGTGGTTCAGGTGTTGGAACTCCACATAAGGTAATGAACTGCTTATCATTTGATAATGGTGCAACAGGATTTACAGATAATAATAACCCAACAGGCCTTACAATTATGAATGTCACAGCATGGGGCAATGGTAAATTTGCAAAGAAGGGCAACTTCTTATGTTACAGAACATCAAGTGATGCAATATTCATGGGACTTGTTTCAGCAGGTGCAATAGATTCAGATAAGTTCACAGGCAAGGTGGCTAACTCAATCTATTACAACTCTGGAAAGTATTTCAGTCTTACAGGTTCTGTTCTTACATCTTTAGTGAGTGGTGATAAGAAGGGAACTGTTGTAACTGACCCTGCTAAGACAGCCGGAATGTTTAAGAACACTGTTAATGCAATTGATATGAGCAAAAATATAGATAAACAGCTTAGAAATTCTGATGGAACTGTTAATATGAACGGTCTCTATGAGACAATAGGAAGCTATGCTTCAATGGGAGCAAGATTCAATGTTGCTAATCAGATGATTAGTGTATCTTCAAAGAATTCATCATCTGAGGTAACTAAGCCAGAAGAGACAACAAAGGCTCAGGAAACAACTAAGGCGACAGAGGAAGTAACAAAGGAGACGCAGGCTCCGACAAAGGCAACAGAGGCAACAACAAAGGAGACACAGGCTCCGACAAAGGCAACAGAGGCAACAACAAAGGAGACACAGGCTCCGACAAAAGCAACTGAAGCAACCTCAGTATCCACAAAGGGTGAAAAATTAATTCTTAATGCTAATGATGTTTCAACAGGAAAGATTAAGAGTTCAACTGTAGTTGATGGTCTTAAGATTGTTGCAACAAGCAAAAAGACTGTAACAGTTGATAAGAGTGATAAGGATTACAAGAATATCAGCTTTACAAAGAGAATCAAGCTTAGCGGTGCAGGAAGCGAATCTGCAAGAGCAATTGCATTTAAGACAGCAGGTGAATCTAAGGTAAAGATATATGCAACAAGCTCAGATACAGATACAAGCAGACTTATTAAGATTATTGATAAGAACGGTAATGATGTAACAAGTACAGCTAAGATACCTGGTTCTTCACTTAAGTCAGTATCATTCAGATTAGATGAGGCAGGTGAATATTATATTGTATCAGAATCTGGTGGAGTTAATATTTATTATGTAGAAGTATCTAATGGTATAGCGTATTAATATTTTGTGAATTTCCCCGCACTATGTGCGGGGATTTTTTTGTAAAAACATTTTATGGTAAAATATACACAAAGACTTGACCTTGACACTGGTTCATAGTTTACAATTTGAACAAATAAAAGAAAGGAATGGTCTTTGTTATGAAAAACAAAAATAGAAGACGAATCAGTTGTCTGCTTAGTGCAGTTCTTTTGCTTGTTATGAGTTTTGGATTTGGCACATTTGCAGGAGCTGAGGAATCAGATTCATCAAAGCCTGTTGTCTGGATTGTGGGAGATTCGACAGTCAGTGCTTTCACAGACAATTATTATTATCCTAGATATGGATGGGGAACACAGATTGATAAGTATCTGGATGGAACTTTTGAGGTAAAGAATATTGCTTTATCAGGAAGAAGTTCAACAAGCTATACAGCAGATAAGGAGTATGGTGAGCTTATAGCTGGAATGAAAAAGGGAGATTTTCTTCTTGTTGGTTTCGGCCACAATGATGAAAAAGCGGAGAGCGGAAGATATACTAACCCTAATGGAGATTATAAAACAGCAGGCTCATTTGCTAATTCTTTATATGAGAATTATATAAAGCTGGCACAGGCAGCAGGAACAACTGTTGTTTTATGTACACCGATTGTAAGAAGAACTTCTGATGGCAACTGGTCTGACAGCCAGCTTCATGTTACAGCTGCTTCAGGAGAGTTTGAAGGAGGAAGTTATCCACAGGCAATCATTAATCTTGGAAAAGATCTTAATGTTCCAGTGGTTGATATGACTTCTCTTACTAAGGAATTATACGATTCATTAGGAGCATCCGAGACAGTTAATTTACATGCATGGACATCATCAAAGCCAGAAAGTGTAGACAATACACATACTAATATCTGGGGCGGAACATATAATGCATATCTTGTTACTAAGACAATTAAGGAACTTAATGTAGCTGGACTTGCAGAGCATATTATTGATGCTAAAGCACCAACTAAGAGTGATGTTTTAAAGTCTAATCCTGATTATAAAGAGTCAGAATATTCAAATGATTTAAAAGACAGTGAATTATGGGCTAATGCAGGAATCTTTAAGGGAACTGTATTTGGAAATGTTGGCGGCAATGATAAGATAGCATCTAAATTCAAGCTTGAGAGTCTGGATAATGGTAATATCAATATTGCTGTTAACGGAGCAGGAAAGATAGCAAGTACTGCTGATGGAATTGCTATGTATTATTACAGAGTTCCAGCAAACAGTAATTTTACAATTACGGCAAAGGCGACTGTGAACAGTTTTACATCTAATGATCAGGTGTCATTCGGTCTTATGGCAAGAGATGATATGTATGTTGATCAGAATAATAATAATACTTTAGGTGACTATGTTGCAGCTGGTCCACTTAAGCTTACTATGAAAGGTTCTGTATGGAACTGTTTTGCAAGAAAGAGTGGCGCTCTTACACAGGGAGGAACATGTGCTAATGAGATTAAGGCTGGTGAGACATATAACCTTAAAATCGAAAGTAATACAGATGGTTATGCATGTACATTTGGTAATGAAGAAACTATTACAGGTGGTTTTGATTTTAAATTAACTTCTGTAGATTCAGAATATGTATATGTTGGAATGTATGTTGCAAGAAGTGCTGATGTGACATTTTCAGATGTTAAGCTTGTTGTTGATGGTAAGGAGATTACATCTGCAGGCGAACCAGAAAATCCGACACCAGGTGAACCGGAGAATCCAACACCAGGTGAACCGGAGAATCCGACACCAGGCGAACCGGAAAATCCAGCACCAGGTGAACCAGAGAATCCAACACCAGCAGAGCCAGCACCAGAGCAGCCTGTTAGACCAGAGACACCAACAGATCAGCCAGCTACAGAGCCAGCGGTATCAGATAATAATGGTGTTAAGACAGGTAATTCATACCATATGGTATGGTATATTGCTGCAATGACATTAACAGCAGGAATTGCATGTGTTGAATTAAAGAGAAAGAAGACATTCGATAAATAAGCTTATAAGAATTTACTTCTCCTAATATTTCTAGAAAAAGCTTCCGGTTAACTGCCGGGGCTTTTTCATTTTTACATTAAAAAATATATTTTTATTAAGAAAAATCTTAAAATATTTAAAAATGGCTTGCATTATCCTATAGGCTGTGATATATTTTCTTAGACACAAAAACAAATGTCCGTCACAGAAAGACAGAACAGAGGGAAGTGTCTTTTAGATTTTACATATTGAAGGAGTTAAAAATGAGCGATAAGTTAAGAGTTGGTATCCTTGGCGGTACAGGTATGGTAGGACAGAGATTTATAACATTACTTGAGAATCATCCTTGGTTTGAGGTTGTTTTAGTAGCAGCTTCAGGACGTTCAGCAGGAAAGCTTTATGAAGATGCTGTTGAAGGACGCTGGAAGATGCAGACACCAATGCCAGAGTTCGTTAAGAAGATGACTGTATATGATATGGATAAGGATTTTGATGAAATTGTTTCTAAGGTAGATTTCGTATTCTGTGCAGTTAATATGCCTAAGGACCAGATTAAGGCTATAGAGGAAAGATATGCTAAGGCAGAAGTTCCAGTTGTTTCTAATAACAGTGCTAATCGTTGGACACCAGATGTTCCTATGGTTGTTCCAGAAATCAACCCAGAGCATCTTGAAGTTATTAAATATCAGAGAGAAAGACTTGGTACTAAGAGAGGATTTATCTGTGTTAAGCCTAACTGTTCAATCCAGAGCTACACACCTGCTCTTAATGCATTAAAGGAATTCGGACCAAAGCTTGTTGTTGCAACAACATATCAGGCAATCTCAGGTGCTGGTAAGACATTTGAACAGTGGCCAGAGATGGTTGAGAATATCATCCCTTATATTGGTGGCGAGGAAGAAAAGTCAGAGAAAGAGCCTTTAAGATTATGGGGTAAGATTGAGGATGGAAAGATTGTTCCTGCAAGTGATCCGGTTATCACATGTCAGTGTATCAGAGTTCCAGTTCTTGATGGACATACAGCAGCTGTATTTGTTAACTTTGAGAAGAAGCCAACTAAGGAACAGATTATTGAAAAGTGGAGAAGCTTCAAGGGAGTTCCACAGGAACTTAATCTTCCAAGTGCTCCAAAGCAGTTCATCCAGTATCTTGAAGAAGATGACCGTCCACAGGTTAAGCTTGATGTAAATTATGAGAACGGAATGGGTGTTTCACTTGGCCGTTTAAGAGAAGACAGTGTGTTTGATTATAAGTTTGTTGGTCTTTCACACAACACATTAAGAGGTGCAGCAGGTGGAGCTGTTCTTATTGCAGAGCTTCTTAAGGCACAGGGTTATATCACTCTTAAGGATGCAGAATAATTAAATTCTAATACACATACCAGAAAAGAGATGTCAGAGATGGCATCTCTTTTTACTTGCTTAAAAACCTATTATGATATAAAATTATGAAACGACTTAAAGAGTAAAGAGGGGACATTTACATTGAAGGAAAATTATTTTTATGCAATGCTGTCGAGAATGAAATATATTAACAGATGGGGACTTATGCAGAATACACGCCATGAGAATCTGTGCGAGCATAGTCTTGAAGTGGCATTCATAGCACATGCATTGGGAATTATCAACAATGAGATATATGGTGGGAATATTAATGCTGAAAGGCTTGCAATTCTTGGAATGTATCATGATGTTACAGAGATAATTACGGGTGATCTTCCTACTCCTGTAAAGTATTACAATCCGGTTATAAGAAATGCTTATAAGAAAGTAGAGCATGTTGCAGAGGAGCAGATGCTCTCAGGTCTGTCATCTGATATAAGAGCACATTATAAGGGTGTGTTATCAGAGACAGAAGAGGAAGAAGAACTCTGGAAATATGTAAAGGCGGCTGATAAGATGTCAGCTTATATCAAATGTCTTGAGGAAAAGAAGTCTGGTAATATGGATTTTGCTGATGCGGAAAAGACAATATATCAGGCTATTGTTGATATGAATATTCCGGAAGCAGATTATTTTATAAAAGAATATATACCAGCTTATATGGGAACTCTTGATGCTTCAGGAGAATAATAATTGTGTAATAGACACAGAAATGAGGGATATAATGGGAAAATCCGTATATATCGCGGAAAAACCAAGCGTGGCGCAGGAGTTTGCCAAGGCACTGCATGTGAACTTCACAAGAAAAGACGGATATCTTGAGGGTGGAGACCATATTGTGACATGGTGTGTAGGACATCTGGTAACTATGAGCTACCCGGATGCATATGATCCTAATCTGAAAAGATGGAGCTTTGACACATTGCCATTCATACCAAAGGAATTCAAGTATGAGGTTATACCTGCAGTTGCGAAACAGTTTAATATAGTTAAAGACATTCTTACAAGGGATGATGTTGAATATATATATGTGTGTACCGATTCAGGACGAGAGGGAGAATATATATACAGGCTTGTGAGGCAGGAGGCAGGCGTTAAGGGAAAGAAAGAGCGCCGTGTGTGGATTGATTCGCAGACCGAGGAAGAGATTCTTAAAGGAATTAATACGGCTAAAGATATATCTGAATATGATAATCTGAGTGATTCAGCGTATCTTCGTGCGAAGGAAGATTATCTTATGGGAATTAATTTCTCAAGAGTTCTTACATTGAAATATGGACGCAATATTGCTAATTACCTGCACCTTGACAGGGCAGTTGTATCTGTCGGAAGGGTTATGACATGTGTTCTTGGAATGGTAGTAAGAAGAGAACGGGAGATAAGAAGCTTTGTAAAGACTCCGTTCTACAGAGTTATTGGACAGGCACAGGCTGAAAATTCAACATTTGATGCAGAATGGCGTGTAAGTGATAAGAGTATGTATGCCGGTACGCCATATTTATATAAGGATAATGGTTTTAAGGATAGGGAAAAGGCTGAGAAACTGGTTAAGTTCTTATCTGATCCACTGCCGGCACAGGGAGTAGTTGATTCTATTGAGAGAAAGAAAGAAACCAAGAATCCACCGCTTCTGTACAATCTTGCCGAGATTCAGAACGAATGCAGCAAGCTGTTTAAGATAAGCCCTGATGAGACCCTTAATATTATTCAGGAGCTGTATGAAAAGAAACTGGTTACTTATCCAAGAACTGATGCGAGAGTGTTATCAACAGCGGTAAGTAAGGAAATACATAAGAATATAGGCGGACTTAGGAATTTTCCTCCTGTGAAGGAGATAGCAGAGCATATATTACAGAATAATATGCAGAAGGGAATTGAAAAGACACGATACTGCAATGATAAAGCAATAACAGACCATTATGCGATTATTCCGACAGGACAGGGGTTTAATAATTTAAAGAACTTGTCAGTTACAGCTGCGAGAACCTATGAGATAATTGTAAGAAGATTTTTAAGTATATTCTATCCACCGGCTATTTATCAGAAGGTAAGTATTACCAGTGATGTAAAGAATGAAAAGCTGTATGCTTCATTTAAAGTGCTTGTAGATGAAGGGTATCTTAGCATAGCTAAGAACTCATTTGCAAAGGCGAGAAATGATGCAAAAGTAAAGGATGATGATAGCGTCGATAATAAGGAAGATAATAAATGTGATGCAGCTTTATTTGAGGTATTGAAAAAATACAGAAAAGGTTCTACAATCACATTTAATGGGTTTAATATCAAAGAAGGTGAAACATCACCTCCTAAGAGATATAATTCAGGTTCTATTATTCTTGCAATGGAGAATGCAGGACAGCTTATTGAAGATGAGGAGCTGCGTGCCCAGATTAAGGGTAGTGGAATAGGAACAAGTGCTACCAGAGCTGAAATCCTTAAAAAACTTAATACTATTAAGTATATTTCTATTAATTCTAAGACACAGATTATTACACCTACATTTTTAGGTGAGATAATATATGATGTTGTAGATAATTCTATCAGGCATCTGCTTAATCCGGAGCTTACGGCAAGCTGGGAAAAAGGACTTACAGGTGTAGCAGAGGGGAATATTACAGCAGATGAGTATATGGAAAAGCTTGATGGTTTTGTTTCGAGAAGAACAAGGGCTGTTATGGCATTAAGGAATCAGGCGGGGCTTATAGGACTTTTTAACGAGACCGCTAAGAATTATAAGTAAATGAGTGAAAGGAATTAAATATATGTGCGGAATTGCAGGATATGTAGGGGACAGAGAAAGCGCAGATGTACTTGTAGATGCATTATCTAAGCTTGAATACAGAGGATATGATTCAGCAGGTATTGCGGTATTTGATCATGGTAATATAAAGGTCAAGAAGTGCAAGGGAAGACTTGCCAACCTTGTTGAGAAGATGGATGAAGAAGGAAAACCACAAGGACATGTTGGAATTGGTCATACAAGATGGGCTACGCATGGAGAACCATCAGACATTAATTCACATCCACATGGCAATAAGAGAGTTACTATTGTACATAACGGTATAATTGAGAACTATAAGAAGCTTAAGGATTTTCTTGTTGGAGAGGGATATAGCTTTGCAAGTGAAACAGATACTGAGGTTGCTGCAAAGCTGCTTGATTACTATTATGATGGTGACCCGATGAAGACTATTGCAAAGGTACTGTCAGAGATTAAGGGTTCATACGCACTTGGAATTATGTTCAGGGATTTCCCTGATGAGATATTTGCAGTAAGAAAGGACAGCCCTCTTATTGTTGGCGTTGGAGAACATGAGAATTTCATAGCATCTGATGTTCCGGCTATTATTCACTACACAAGAGATTATTACCTTCTTGACCAGAATGAGATTGCAGTTATTAAGAAGGATTCAGTTAAGATATACGATGTTCATGGTAATGAGATACATAAGGAATTAAATACTGCTGACTGGGATGTTGATGCTGCAGAAAAGGGCGGTTATGCGCACTTTATGCTTAAGGAAATTCATGAGCAGCCAGATTCTGTAAAGAGAACAATTATGCCAAGAATCATGGACGATATGCCTGATTTCAGTGCAGAAGGATTCAATCTTGATAAGTTAAAGAATTATAAGAATATATATATTGTTGCCTGTGGTACTGCAATGCATGCCGGAATGGTCGGTAAATATATAATAGAAAAGATAGCAAGAGTATCTGTAACTGTTGATATTGCATCAGAATTCAGATACAGAGATCCTCTTATTAGTGAAGATGACCTTATGATTGTTATATCACAGTCAGGTGAGACTGCTGATACTAAGGCTGCACTTGAACTTGCAAAACAGGCAGGTGCTGATACTATGGCAATTGTTAATGTCAAGGGTTCATCAATTGCAAGAGAAGCAGATATGGTTGTATATACACATGCAGGTCCTGAGATTTCAGTTGCTTCAACGAAGGCATATATGGTTCAGGTATCAATTATGTATTTAATTGCATTTGAATTAGCTTATGCTAATGGTAAGATGGATGAGGCAGAATGCAGCAGATATACTAAGATGCTTGAAGAAATACCTGAGGTTATTGAAGAAGCCATTGCACTTGAGAGTAAGTGTCAGTTTGCAGCATCCAAGCTTATTAATGCAGACAGTCTTCTTTATATAGGACGAGGTCTTGATTATGCACTCAGTATGGAAGGTTCTCTTAAGTTAAAGGAGATATCTTATATTCATTCTGAATCATATGCAGCAGGAGAGCTTAAGCATGGAACTATCTCGCTTATTACAGAACAGATGCCTGTAATTGCAATAGCAACACAGAAGAATCTTGAGGAAAAGACTATAAGTAATATTAAGGAAGTTAAGTCAAGAGGTGCATTTGTAGTGCTTATTGCAGAACCAGAGCTTGATATTGAGGATGGAGTGGCAGATATTGTTATTAAGCTTCCACAGGCAGACCAGCTTCTTATGCCTATGGTTGCAGCAGTTCCATTACAGCTTATTGCCTACTATACAGCAGTTCTTAAGGGTAACGATGTAGATAAGCCAAGAAACCTTGCAAAATCTGTTACTGTTGAATAATTGATATAAAGAGGATATTAGATATGAATAACGATGCATTAAAGATAAGTAATCTGTATGACCTTAATGAGACTATTGCAGCAAAGGTATTTGAAGGCTGTACATATCCATGGGAAGTACTTGCAAAGATTGGTGATTTTATTGTAGAACTTGGCAATTCACTGCCAGAAGATGAATATGAGAAGCGTGGGGAGAATATATGGGTTCACAGAACTGCAAATGTATTTCCATCAGCTTATATTGCAGGACCTGCAATTATCGGTAAAGATGCAGAGGTAAGACACTGTGCATTTATCCGTGGAAAAGCTATTGTAGGTGAAGGTGCTGTTGTTGGTAATTCAACTGAGCTTAAGAATGTAATTCTTTTTAATAAGGTACAGGTTCCACATTATAATTATGTTGGAGATTCAATTCTTGGATTCAAGGCTCATATGGGAGCGGGCTCTATAACTTCTAATGTTAAGTCTGACAAGAAGCTTATTACTATTAAAGGACCTGACTGCAATATTGATACAGGTATCAAAAAGATTGGTGCTTTTCTTGGAGATAATGTTGAGGTTGGCTGTGGCAGCGTACTTAATCCTGGAACAATTGTTGGAAGAGAGAGTAATATTTATCCGCTTTCAAGCGTAAGAGGCTTTATTCCGGCAGGTTCTATATATAAGAAGCAGGGCGAAGTAGTAACTAAGAGATAATTATGTGAAATTTTTGTTTTATTAATGTAAAAATGTTGTGTCTCACATTGACTAATGCAAAAGTTTGTGAGAAAATAGTCAAGGCTTGGACGACGGCTTCTGGCCGTCGTTTCATTTATAGTAAACACTATGAATTACGAAAGGAGTAATAAGATGATTTACACACAGGAAGTAGAGAATATGTGTCCAGTAGCACAGGGCGTTCATCATGGAGCAGCTCCAGTGCCAACAGAAGGTAAATGGGTACAGAATAAGAAGGTTGAAGATATTTCAGGTTTTACACATGGTGTAGGCTGGTGTGCTCCTCAGCAGGGTGCATGTAAGCTTACTCTTAATGTTAAGGAAGGTATCATTCAGGAAGCTTTAGTTGAGACTATCGGATGTTCAGGTATGACACATTCAGCAGCTATGGCAGCAGAGATTTTACCAGGACTTACAGTTATGGAAGCTCTTAACACTGACCTTGTCTGTGATGCAATTAACACAGCTATGAGAGAGTTATTCTTACAGATTGTTTACGGAAGAACTCAGAGCGCATTCTCTGAGGGTGGACTTGCAGTTGGTGCCGGTCTTGAAGATCTTGGTAAGGGACTTCGTTCTCAGGTTGGTACTATGTATGGTACATTAAAGAAAGGTCCTCGTTACCTTGAGATGGCTGAAGGTTATGTAACAGGTATCGCCCTTGATAAGGACAACCAGATTATCGGTTACAAGTTTGTCAGCCTTGGTAAGATGACAGACTTCATTAAGAAGGGTGATGACCCTACAACAGCATATGAGAAGGCTTGCGGACAGTACGGAAGAGTTGCAGATGCTGTTAAGATTATTGACCCAAGAACAGATGAAGAAGTTAAGTAAGGAGGACAATTAGAATGGCTTTATTTGAATCATATGAGAGAAGAATAGATAAGATTACTTCAGTTCTTAACAGCTATGGTATAGCTAGTATTGAAGAAGCTGAAAAGATTACTAAGGATGCCGGATTAGATGTATATGCTATGGTTAAGGGTATCCAGCCAATTTGTTTTGAAAATGCATGCTGGGCTTACACAGTAGGTGCAGCAATCGCTATCAAGAAGGGTGCAAGAAAGGCTTCAGAAGCTGCTGCAGCTATCGGTGAAGGTCTTCAGGCATTCTGTATTCCAGGTTCAGTTGCTGACCAGAGAAAGGTTGGTCTTGGACATGGTAACTTAGGAAAGATGTTACTTGAAGAAGAGACAGAATGTTTTGCATTCCTTGCAGGTCATGAATCATTCGCTGCTGCTGAAGGTGCTATCGGTATTGCAGAGAAGGCTAACAAGGTTAGACAGAAACCTCTTAGAGTTATCCTTAACGGTCTTGGTAAGGATGCTGCTAAGATTATCTCAAGAATTAACGGATTCACATTCGTTGAGACAGAGATGGATTATTCAACAGGCGAAGTAAAGGAAATCTCTAGAACAGCATATTCAGATGGTCTTCGTTCTAAGGTTAACTGCTACGGCGCTAACGATGTAACAGAAGGTGTTGCAATCATGTGGAAGGAGAATGTTGATATATCTATCACAGGTAACTCAACAAACCCTACAAGATTCCAGCATCCAGTTGCAGGTACATATAAGAAGGAAAGACTTGAAGCTGGAAAGAAGTACTTTTCAGTAGCTTCAGGTGGTGGTACAGGACGTACACTTCACCCAGATAACATGGCAGCAGGTCCTGCTT
>OJML01000707.1_pt1 | contig 18969 bp, 13 predicted proteins | sample 1597221 | NCBI WGS metagenome assembly OJML01 (sample SAMEA2452123, study PRJEB22498) | human gut metagenome | biome: human feces; feature: human gut; material: feces | place: Australia | collected 2012 | reverse complement strand
TTTGAGTGAAGACAAGGATTGGGGCAAGTACTATCTCTATTGGGGTAAGAACAACCAGGGTGGTGATGCCGACCGCACTGCTGATGCCAAATACAATGAGGATTATGTAGAGGCTCAGATGGAGAAAATGAAGACCAACTTCTTCGACAAGGGTTATCCGGTATTGATTGGTGAGTTTGGAGCCAACCAGCGTCTGGCTATCGGTAAGGATGCGCTTCATGATGCATCCGTGAAGGATTACTATAAGGCAGTCGTTACCAGTGCCATTAACAATGGATGCGTACCAGTAGCTTGGGATACTAATTCAAATTTCCCAAGTATGACCATCTTTAATAGAGCTGGTGCTAATATCAGCAATGCGAATATGATGGAGAGTATCAATGCTGGAGTTGCTGCTGCTAAGTGGCCTTCTAAATAATATGATGAAACTGTTTGAATTTCTCATCCTGCAGAGATTTTTAACCTCGCTGGTCAGAAGATAGACAAGTCTTATAAGGGTATTGTTATTCAAAATGGCAAGAAATTCGTTCAGAAATAGTTCATAGATTAGATTGGTATGTATAATGGGCAAAATAGTATCATACTTTTTTGCCCATTTTTCGTAATTTTGCAAACGAAAGTAAATCTTTCGTGAGTTTTTACTCATGGAGATATGGCAAGTAACAATCTAAACAATGTATAAATGAGGAAAATATTCTTTTTACTGATGATGGCTTTAGCTACTGCTGGCAACATTTCTGCTAAGTCTAACTTTGTGAAAGTGAAGGACGGACATTTTATCCGTGATGGTAAACCTTATTATTATGTAGGGACCAATTTCTGGTATGGTGCCATTCTCGGTTCTGAGGGACAGGGTGGTAATCGTGAACGTCTTTGCAAGGAACTTGACGAGATGAAGGCGATGGGTATAGACAACCTTCGTATTCTTGTAGGATCTGATGGCAAGAGAGGAGTAAAGACTAAGGTGGAACCTACTTTGCAGGAGGCTCCTGGAGTGTATAATGATACGATTCTTGCAGGTCTCGACTATCTGCTGATGGAGATGGGCAAGCGCAAGATGCTGGCCGTGCTCTATCTGAACAATTCCTGGGAATGGAGTGGCGGTTATGGTTATTACCTGGAGCAGGCTGGGATGGGGAAGGCTCCAAGGCCTAATGAAGATGGATATCCTGCTTTCATGAATTATGTGGCTAAATATGCAGCCTGTGAGAAGGCGCATCAGTATTTTTATGATTATGTGCGATTTATACTTACGAGAACAAATAGATATACAAAGAAGAAGTACAAAGATGATCCAGCCATTATGTCATGGCAGATAGGTAATGAGCCTCGTGCTTTCAGCAAAGAGCAGTTGCCTGCTTTCGAAAAGTGGCTGGGTGAAGCGAGCAAGCTGATTCGTTCGCTCGATAAGAATCATCTGATTTCTATCGGTAGCGAAGGTAAATGGGGATGTGAAGGTGAACTGAACTGTTGGGAACGGATCTGTGCCGATAAGAATGTAGATTATTGCAACATTCATCTTTGGCCATACAACTGGAGTTGGGCGAGAAAAGACCATTTGCAGGAGGATTTGGGAATCTCCTGCCAGAACACCAAGGAGTATATTGATGAACATCTTGAAGTATGCGGACGTATTAGGAAACCATTGGTGATGGAGGAGTTCGGCTATCCTCGTGATGGCTTCTCTTTCTCAACTTCTTCTACAACAGAAGCACGCGATGGATATTATAAGTATGTGTTCAGTCTTGTTGGCGACAATGCTGCATCCGGCGGTTACTTTGCCGGTTGCAACTTCTGGGGATGGGGCGGCTTTGCCAATCCTAAGCATGAGCAGTGGCAGGTAGGTGATGACTACACTGGTGATCCTGCTCAGGAAGCACAAGGATTGAATTCTGTATTTTCATCAGATCATTCAACTCTTCAAGTTGTTAAAAGCCAAGTTGATAGAATGAATAAAATAGGAAAATAGAAAAAGTTTTATTGTATAGGTTTTGTTAGTTAGAAAAGGTCTTACCGTTTGGTGGTAAGACCTTTTTTTTGAATGGTTTTGTTGTAAATGTCCTTTGAAATAGAACTTTTTTGTTAATATATATTTTTCTATATTATTTGTTATAGGCCTTTTGCATAGCATCTACTACTGTAGGGAGTGTCCATTGTGGTACGTTTCGATCTTCGCCATCAAATATACTCATCCAGTAGAAGGTCGCTACGCCGTAAGCCTTTGCCTGTTTCACGATGTCGGCAGCCTGGTCGGCAGCAGCCTGAATCTCGCTGGCAGAACTATTTTTGCTGACACTCTTGCTTCCGTGAGTACCATATTCACCGATGATGCAAGGAATGCCCTTGCTGATGAACTTATTGTTCAGGCGGGTGAACATATTCTTGATTTCATTGCTACAGGAAGCATCCCACTTGCCTTTCTGGGCAAACCAATCCCATGGAGCATAGGTGTGAACTTCTACGGCGATATGTCCATCCACCTTGTCGGTAGGGATGGTGAGGTTGCTCAATACATCATCACCGCAGGCTGCAGCATAGGTGCTGACGATGAGGTTGCGGGTCTCGTTGTTGCCACCGGTAGCACGCACAGCATTCACAAAACTCTGGGCATAACCGTTCAAACCTTTGTAGCTGCTAGCATTCTTTGGTGCATTCCAGGTGTTGTCAGCATCTAGCATCTCGTTGTAACCTTCGAACACCAGGTGATGGTCGTAGTTCTTGAATCGGGTAGCAATCTGAGTCCAGAGATATTCAAACTTCTCTTTGTTCTCCTTATAGTTGGCTTCATCGGCTTTGATCCAGTGCTTTACGTTCTCATCGTCTGCACCTGTGTCATGGTGAATATTGAGGATGCAGTACATACCATTATCGATGACATAATCTACGATTTCCTGTATTCTGTTCATCCAAGCCTCATCTACCGTTCCGTCAGCCTTCATGTGTTGGAACCAGGTTACAGGGATGCGGACGGAATTAAAGCCGTTCTGCTTTAAGAAATCTACCATCGGTTTGGTCGTCGGCTCCTGTCCCCAAGCTTTCTCGAAATCAGTAACCGAGTTGCTGTTCATGTTCATCCACATGGCAACCGCATCTGTGCAGTTGCCGAAATTGGTGCCGATGCCCATGTTTTTCACTGCATTTACAGCACTTTCTTCTATGTAAGTTGCATTCAGGTTTACCTGGTCGCGCGTAATCACGTTCTTGCTGTTCATGGCTGCCTTCCACCAGTCGTTGGATGGCATGTTGCTTCCATACCAAGGCATGAAGAAACTCCATTTCGCGCCAGCGTTCCAAGCTTCGTCAATACCTGCTGTAGCTGTATTGTTGTTGGCATCAGTTCCGCACTCAGCCAGGGTGACGAGTTTGCCCGGATAACGGTCCTGAATCTCCTTGAACTCCTGAGCCTGCTTGGTTGCATTATAACCATAGAGGTCGCGACCGATGATATCTACATACTTGTCGCCAGGATACCAGTCGGAATCATTGTTAAAGGTATTGGCATCACCATTGTAGTTCTGTGTGGTCCAAGCCCAAATCAGGTTGTGGATTCCCTTGTTCTGGAAGTAATCAAACATGGTCTGCCAAAGTTTCTTGTAGGTCTCTGCACCATCATATCCCCACCAGAACCAGGACTTACCCCAGCTGGCACCAGATTTCAGACAGGCATTGCCGGCAGCTTCATGGAAAGGACGCCAGATGGCAACAACGCCTGCATCCTGCAACTTCTGCAGAACTTCCACCACCTTGTCCATCTCCTGATAGAACCATTTGTTCTCCCAAGAGCCAGCAGTAAATACGTTGGCTGCTTTGAAGGATGTTTCTGATGGGGTGCAGGTCACACCGCTACCATCTGTTCCAGGAACCGTGCTTTCTGTCTTAGGCACGTTGAAGTGCCACATCAGCGATACCAGTCCGCCCTGGTCTGCCCAGTTGGTGACAGGGGTGATGTCGTTATAGTTGATCCATCCGTTGGAACCCTGCTTAGGAACATAGATATGGATGAAATCATAGCAGTTCATGGCAGGATACTTGCCTGTTGCTTTATAAATCTTATCTGCTTCCTGGGTGTTCCAGTTAACGTAGGCGATGACCGAAGAGATGGTCTTGCTGCCATAATTCAGCTGCAGATATTTGTAGAGACGCTTGGTCTTTTCTGTAGCAGAAGGGTCTGCAAGATTCACATCGCCTACTTCGCTTTCGTGATAGATAGAGAAGGAGATATTGTTGATCTTGTTGATGTCATAAGTTTCTTTTGCTCCGGTATCTTGCCCATTCAGATAGATTTCCAGTTGGTTGTTGGCATTATGCTTCATGCTGCTGACCGTTTTTCCTTTGCCGGTCAGATTCCATTCTGCTTGCTTTCCTTCTGAATTGTTGATGGTAATTTTGAAACGTTCAGTCTGTGCCAAGGCAGTGAATGAAATCATTACTGCCAGAAGTGAGAGTAATATCTTTTTCATTGTCTTGCTACTTTAATGGATTTGTTATTTATTTTAATAAGGTATACGCCATGAGTCAACTCATCCAGCGGAATGATAGTTTTGCCATCAGCTGTGATAGGGGAGAGTTTGATGTGCTTTCCGTCCAGTGCGAAGGCGTTCACTTTGTTATTGGTACCGTCTACGATGATGCGGTCACCTTCGAAGGCAAACTTGTTGTTGTTTTCTACCTGCTTGATGCCTGTCGTTGTACCATAAGTGAAGGTGGAAACCTTCCACAGTTCGTAACTTGCGGTAGTGGCAGTGGAAGTCACGGTCATCTTGTCATTTCCGAAGGTCACTTCCGGTAGAGTGCTCAGTGCAAACTCTATCTTGCTACCATCGTTGAATGATACGAACAGCGACTTGCCGTCGGCAGCTTTAGCTGAGATGCAGCTCAGAGCTACCAGTAAGGATAATGCTATTTTCTTCATATTGGGTTTTGTTATGGTTAAAATCAAAAATAGGGTGCCGTTGATGTAACTGCGCTGCAAAAATACGAATTATATTTAGATAAATTGCATCAAATTCTAAAAAAATAGCATGTAGAAAGAATAGTATTGATAATGAGCAAGATAATATCATCTATTTCGCTACTTTTGTTGTATCTTTGCCACCGAAAATAATCAATTAACGTGTTGATTCTAAAAACATTTTTTAACCTATAAAATATATAAAGCTTATGAAAAAGTTATTTACTTTAGTGTGTGGATTGGCAATGGCGCTTTGCGCTAACGCTGCTGAGCAGATTTCAACAGCCTTCGGTTCTTGGGGTGATGGATGTACTGTAGAGGGTAATACGCTGACCTTTACCGAAGCATGGAAGGGTGCTGGAGTCGGTTTTGTTACTGGTGATGGTGAGACAGAACCAAAGAAGTGTACAGACTTCTCTGACTATGATTATCTTTGGGTAACATTCAGTGAGTCTACCTGTGATTTTAAGTTGTGTACTCAATATACTACAGGTTATAATAATGATGTTACAGTAGAGGCTATTGCAGGTACCTTAGTTTTGGGCGTTAAGTTGAATGAGGAGTATAGTGATCAGTTTGCACAATATTATCTTCAGGCTAAGAATACTGGTAAACTTGTTGTTACTGGAGCGTATGTAGGTACTGAAGAGGAGTACAAGGCTGTATTGGCAGGTAACAAACCTCAGAAGTCAGATTTGAATCTCGGTGATTTGGGAAGTGGTTGGGGTAACTCTACTTATGATGCTGCCTCAAAGACAGTAACTATTGTTGATGACTGGTCTGGTAAGGGTTGGTATTTTGGAACGGCTGATTACAGTAACTTTGATAAAGTAGTTGTCAGCTTCGCTGCTCCTACTGCTACTAATGGTAAGTTGGTCGTTGAGTATAATGGTGGTGCTGCTGCTAGCGAGGCTGAATTCGCAGAAGGTGCTACATCTGTAGAGTTACCTCTTGATGCTGCTGCCAAGAGCTCTGTAAAGCAGGTCTATCTTCAGGGTCCTGCTGGTGCTCAGTTTGTTTTGGCAAGTGCTTACGTTTGTGTAAAGGATTATGTAGCAACAGGTATCTCTCAAGCTGTTGCTGTTCCTGCAGCTAAGTCTTCAAAGGTGTTCAATCTCGCAGGTCAGCAGGTTGGCAAGTCTTACAAGGGAGTTGTTATCAAGAATGGTAAGAAGTACGTTCAGTAATCTCTGCGGTAAAGACGTGATTGTTATGTTTTGCGTTTAAACGCAATAATAGAATACAAATAAGTATTAGGGGTGATAAGTTCATTTAGGGTGGATTTATCACCTTTTTTTTATCAAAAGCAAATAAATGTTAGTAATCGGCAAAATAATATCATATAGTATTGAATAATAGTATTAACTTTGCAACCGAAATGAAATACAAAAACAATCAGCTAAATGATAATACATTTTGATTTCGACGAATAAACAATATGATAATGACAACGATTTCAATTAACAACAATAATAATAATTTATGAAAAGAATAGTTTTTGCTTTCTTGGCGCTTGTTATGAGCTGCCAGCTTTTCGCCCAGAATAAGTTGACGGGTACCATCCTGGATGGTAGCATGAACAATGAACCTCTGATTGGTGCAAGCATTATCGTGGAAGGCACTGGTACTGGAGGTGTTTCCGACATGGATGGTAATTTCAGTATTACTCTGCCTAAGGGTAAGACACGTATCAAGGTGTCTAGTGTGGGTATGAAGACCCAGGTCATCAATGTGGCTGGTAAGTCGCATATAACCATTACGATGCAGGAAGATTTCAAGGTGATGGATGAAGTCGTAGTCGTAGGTTATGGTACGATGAAGAAGAGCGACTTGAGCGGTGCCTTGAGTTCCCTGAAGGGTGAAGACCTGATGAAGGGTGGTGCGCTCGATCTGGCTCATGGTATGCAGGGTAAGGTGGCCGGTGTGCAGATTAACCAGAGCGATGGTGCTCCTGGTGGTGGTATGAGTATCGTGGTACGTGGTGCCAATTCATTCTCCACCTCTTCTCAACCTCTTTATATTGTAGATGGTATCCCATTCGATACCGGTTCAACTCCAAGCAATGGTGCTACTCAGAATGAGCAGGGCAGTAACCCTTTGAGCATGATCAACCCTCATGATATCGAGAATATCGAAATCCTGAAAGATGCCTCAGCTACAGCTATTTATGGTTCTCGTGGTGCTAACGGTGTCGTTATCATCACTACCAAACGTGGTAAGGCCGGTAAGCCAAAGGTGGAGTTCTCTGGCAACTGGGGCTTCTCTCATATCTCTAAGAAGATTGATATGCTGGATCCTGTTACTTATGCCCGTTATCGGAACGAGCAGGTTATCAGCGACCAGTATTATCTGGGTTCTAATAAAACAAACTTGGCATATCCTGGTACATGGGGCTATCAGTATTATAATGATGGTCACATTAATTATAATACAGGTAAGTATACCGGTAAGCCTGAGGATTATGCTCATCCAGGCTGGTACTATGATGAGTATGGCAACTCTACCCAGATTGATGTAGCTGATTGGCAGGATGAGATTTTTCAGACTGCTTTCCAGCATGATTACAACCTCAGCGTGAGCGGTGGTGATGACAAGGGTTACTATTCATTCTCTGGCAACTATGCCAAGCAGGACGGTACCATCAAGAATTCAGGCTACGAGCGTTATGCACTTCGTGCCAACATCGCACGCCATATCTACAGTTGGTTGAAAATCGGTACTAACCAGAGCTTCACCAACAGTACTACTAATTTTGCCAACACATTGAGTTACAATACCGGTGTTGTACGTTCTGCGTTGCTGTTCCCTCCAACCTACGGTCCTAACACGGATACAACCCAGATGGATGATCTCAACTGGTTGGCTGCGAATCCTACAGCTTATGTAAACAGCGCCAAGGATGAGTTGCATAGCATCAACTATTTCAGCAGTTCCTTCGTTGAAATCAAGCTGTTCCCATTTCTGAAGTTCCGCCAGAACCTGGGTCTCTCTTATAATGATTCTCATCGTGGAAGCTATTACGACCGTCATACCCAGGAGGGTAAGGCTCCTACCAATGGTAAGGCTAGTCGTGCTGCTAATATCTGGAAGAGTCTGACTGCTGAGTCGCTCCTCACATTCGACTATACATTGGCTAAGGTTCATAAGTTTAACGCTGTGGCTGGTTTCACGGTAGAGAATGCGTCTTGGGACAACACCTCTATCCTGGCATCCAACTTCCCTGATGACTTGACAAAGGATAATGACTTGAGCCGTGCACTCGACAAGGCTACTCTCGCCAGCGACAAGGGTAATCAGCGCCTTGCTTCTTTCCTGGGTCGTATCAATTACACCTTGATGGATAAGTATCTGTTCACTGCCAGTGTACGTTCTGATGGTTCTTCTAAGTTTACTGACAAGAACAAGTGGGCTACCTTCCTTTCAGGTGCCTTCGCTTGGCGTGCATCTGAGGAGAAGTTCATCAAGGATTTGAACATCTTCTCTAACCTGAAGTTCCGTCTCTCTTATGGTGAGACTGGTAACCAGGGTATCGGTTCTTATCGTACCTTGCCTCAGCTCGGTGTTGCCAACTATCCATTCAACGGCAGCATTCAGAGTGGTTCGGCTATGGTTTCATGGCGCGGTCCTGTAGATTCAGATATCAAGTGGGAGACCACTGCTCAGTATAACCTCGGTGTTGACTTCGGATTGTTTAACAACCGCCTGACCTTCACTGCCGACTATTATTACAAGAAGACCCGCGACTTGCTGCAGGAGGTGAAGATTCCTTCTTCTACAGGTTTCTCTAACAAGTTGACCAACTCGGGTAATGTAACCAACAAGGGTCTTGAGTTGACATTGGGCATCACTCCTGTTGACAGCCACGGCTGGCATTGGAACATCAATGCGAACCTGGCATTCAACAAGAATGAGATTGGCGGCTTGAATGGTGACCAGTATGCCAACACCTTGTGGGATGGTGCAGATAACGTGTTTATACAGCGCAATGGTTGCCCTATCGGTGCCATCTATGGCTATGTAGAGGATGGATTCTATAACAATGAAGCAGCCGTACGTGCCGATCCGCAGTATACCTTTGCAAGTGCAGCAACCGTGAAGTCGAAGATTGGTGAAATCCGTTACCTTGACCTCAATCATGATGGCAAGATTACCGAGGCAGACCGTACCATCATCGGTGATACCAACCCAGACTATACATGGGGCTTGACCAACAACCTGACATGGAAGGATCTGTCTCTCAGCTTCATGCTTCAGGGTTCTCATGGTAACGATATCTTCAATGGTAACTTGCAGGATATAAAGTTGGGTAACATCGGTAATATTACTGTGGATGCCTATAATACCCGTTGGACAGCCGACAACTACGAAAATGCCAAGTGGCCTAAGGCTTCTTCTGGCTACGAGCGTAATTTCCTGGTAAGTAACCGCTATGTAGAGGATGGCAGCTATATCAAGTTGAAGAACATCAGCTTGACCTACAACTGGAATCATCCTTTCAAGAGCGTAGGCTTGGAGCGCTTGCAGTTTAGCTTCACTGCCACCAACGTATTCACTATCACAGACTACAGTTGGTATGACCCAGATGTAAATGCATTCGGTAGCGACTCTTCTCGTCGTGGTGTGGATATCTACTCTTATCCATCAGCCCGTACATTCACATTTGGTATCAATGCAACTTTCTAAAGATACACATATTTTAAATATAGAATTATGAAAAGATTAAATAAATATATACTGTCGGCCATGTTGCTGGGTTGCGGTGCTATGGTTACCACTTCCTGTAATGATTATCTGACAGAGAAGCCTGAAAGTATGGTTGGTCCTGACAATGTCGGTGACTCAAAAGAGGCTGTTGATACTTGGGTGACAGGTGTTTATAGCAACTGGCTTTACGATATGTTCGTTTGGGGTGAGTTCCCTAAGGTGTTGGAACTTGATGCTGACTATATTTCCGGTCCAGACTGGCTGTTTGGTACTCTGGGTGCTGGTAACTTCCAGGCTGAGTCTGCATTGGACAAGATGTGGAAGGGGCCTTACAATCTGATTAATGATGCCAATATCGCTGTGCGCTATATCTCAGCCATGAGCAATGTGAGCGAGGATTACAAGAACAATGCCATCGGCGAGTGCTACTTCCAGGAAGCTTTTGCTTACTTCATGCTGGTTAGAGCTTACGGACCTATTCCATATATGGCTACCGACGTGAGTGCCAGTGGTGAGTTCATGCACAGCCGCCGTCCGGTGAAGGAGATTTACGGTCACATCATCGATTTGCTGACCAAGGCTTCTGATTTGATGTACCATCGTGATAACAACAAGTATCAGGAGGGTCATGTCAATGCCGGTTCTGCTGCAGGTTTGTTGGCTAAGGTATATGCTACCATGGCTTCTGCTGCCATGCCGGTAGGCACTGAGGTGAATGTACGTACCGGAGAGCCTTTCCGCACGGTAACAGTGAATGGCAAGGAATACAAGCTCTATCGTACTCCAGCCACCGAGACATTCAGAAAGACTCAGGTAGACGGATATCAGGATATGGATCCGCATGAGCTTTACACCGAGGCTGCTAAATGGGCTAAGAAGGTGATTGACGGCGAGTTTGGGCCATACGAGTTGAGTGCATACAACAATCTGTGGTCTCGTAACCATCGCACAGATTCAGAGATGATGTGGGGCGTACGTTCTGCCATTTCTTCAGCTTCTGACAACTATCGTACCAATGTTCACACCACCTACTCGGGTTATAAGGAGAGTGCAGGTAGCGAGTTCCTCACTTCTGGTGGATGGGTAGGCTGTACCAATGCATGGTATCAGCTTTTCGATGACCAGGACTTGCGTATTGTGAAGGGTGTACGTCACACCTGGAGATATTATTACCAGGAAGAGTATAACGGATGCTTCTATTATCCACAGTCTTGGTGTGAGAAGATTACCGGTAATGATGTTTATGGCAACTATGTACGTGAACCGGATGCAGAGTACAAGAATACGGGTATGGCATACCAGTACAACCAGGGCAGTGAGTGTCTGGCATTCACCACCAAGTATGATGACTGTGAGAATGATGCCTTGGAGTATCCAGACAGTTACTGGCCATTCCTGCGCTATGCCGATGTACTCCTGATTTATGCTGAGGCAGAAACCGAGTTGGGCAACCTGGAAGAGGCGATGAAGTATCTCAATGTAGTTCGCAAGCGCTCGAATGCCACATTGATGAGTGCCGTATCTACCCAGACCGGTATGCGAAGCAGCATCCTGGAAGAGCGTGCCAAGGAGTTTGCCTGCGAGGGCGACCGCCGTTGGGACCTGATTCGTTGGGGTATCTATCTCCAGGCAATGAATGCCATCGGAGGTCGTGATGAGGCAAATATCAACAAGGCTCGTACAGAGCGCAATCTGCTTTATCCAATCCCAGCAGATGAAATCAATGTTAATGATAGCATCTCATCCAACAACCCAGGTTGGAATTAATGTGTAATTCTTTTAAAAGAAGATAATTATGAAGATTAATATCAAAAATATCAGTCTATCTGCGATGGCAATCATCGCTTTTGCATCATGCAGTGATGTGGTAGATTACTCTGTGCCAGATAGAACCTCCAACAGTGGAGCGCCTGCTATCAGCCAGATTTATGATGTGCAGGATACTGGTTATGTGGCACCGCTCAATGGCGGTGTGCTCAACCAGATGATTCACATCAAGGGACAGAACCTGGCTAATGCCAAGAAGATTCGCTTCAACGACGTTGATGTAGATGTCCGTCAGGTTTATGCAACAACCGATGAGGCGTGGGTCAAGATTCCACGTGTCATTCCTGGTGTGCAGAACGATATCCTCCTCTATGAGACAGATAAGGGAACAACGGAAATTAATTTCCCGGTTTCTATTCCTAGCGTAGAGATTGAAGGATTGAAGAACGAGTTTGCTCTACAGGGCAACCAGGTTCAGATCACTTCCGATTATATGGATCTCTATGGATTCAATGATACCACAGAGACAAGTCCTGCAAAGGTATATATCGAGAATGTGGATGCCGGCTACAGAAAGGAAATCCATTGTGATTCCTGCTCAGAGAAATTCACCAGCATCGTGATTCCTGAGGATTGCCCAGACAATTCACTGATTCATTTCTCATGGCATGAGATTAGTGGGGACAAGACAGTAACGATTCCTTATCGCATGACAGACCAGCTGATGTTCGGTGATTTCACCGGCGACCTCGGTTGGTGGAACGATTGGGGCAAGGGACTTGTTACAGATGGTACCAAGAGTGGCGACCCAGAGTCGCTCGGTTTCGGTTTCCTCCGTGTCAAGGGTACCTATGATGCATGGTCATGGAACAGTACTGGTTTCGGTTGCAACTGGAAATGGTTTGATGCCTCGGCTCACCCAGAGAACTATGTGCTGAAGTTAGAGGTGGCTACCAATTCTTCTAATCCATTCAACAACTATGGTGACAATGGTGCCAGCGGCAGTAAGAATGGTGGATACAACTTCACCCTGCAGGCTGGTGGCGAAGGAAGATGCCAGTTTGACCCAGTATCTATGGGTATCAACAATACCTATGGTAAATGGGTAACTGTATCTATTCCTCTTACAGATGTCTTGAAGGGTGGCAGCCTGCCTACAGAGGCAGACCAGTTTGTTGCATTGGAATTCGTGATGCAGCCTAATACGGCTGATGCCTGGAATGTGGACCATTGCTTCGGTCAGTTCCGTATTGAACCAAAGAAATATTAAAGACTTTTAGATTATGAAGAAGATATTATTTTTATGTGCAGCGATGTTGGCTATGACCTTTGCTGCATGTTCTGACAACGACACCGATTACTTGCCTGCTCGTCATTTCGACGATGCGACGGCACCATCGGTGGTGTCAGTTTCGCCAGAAGATGGAGCTTCTGAACTCGATACCTTCGTCAATGTGGTTGTCACATACGATGAGCCTGTATACGCAGCTCCTAACACGACGATTAAAGTATATACCGATGACTCCACCTTTTATTATGTGGATGATACCCTTTCTTATACTGAGGGTAATCAGCTAATTATTCCTTTGCATGCAAAGGCTGCCACGAATTATAAGATTCAGATCATGAAGCCTTCGGTGCGTGACAGTTCGTATAATTTCGCTTCTGAGTATACATTCAGTCTCTCTACCCGTGCTTACAACAACTGGGATGCAGAACTGTTTGACATTACTCCTGACTTGTGTAACGCCAATGCTACAGAGGCAACCAAGAAGCTCTATGCTTACCTGGTGGAGAATTTCGGAAAGAAGACCCTTGCCGGTGCGATGGCTAATGTAAACTGGAATACGGAGAATGCAGAGAAGATGTATGAACTCACAGGCAAGTATCCTGCACTCAACTGTTTCGACTTCGTTCACTTCAACAACAGTAAGCCATTGAGCAGTTCTAGTTGGATAGACTATACCAACACAAGCGTAGTAGAGGACTGGTATAACAACAATGGTATCGTAGAATGCATGTGGCACTGGAATGTTCCTGCATCTGAGGATAAGATTAACGACGTTTCTTCTTATTCGTTCTATGCAGAGAAGACCTCTTTCACCTGTAGACGAGCTGTAAGAAATGGTACTTGGGAGAATAATCGCGTAAAGCGCGACTTGAATGTCATTGCCGATTATCTCCTGGCTCTTCAGGCAAAGGGTATCCCTGTTATCTGGCGTCCTCTTCATGAGGCTCGTGGTAACTATGGTAAGTGGGGTGATTCCGGCAAACCTTGGTTCTGGTGGGGATCTAATGGTCCTGTTCAGTTCAAGAAACTCTGGAAACTGATGTATGATACCTTCAAGGAGAAGGGCGTGAATAACTTGATTTGGGTCTGGACTTCTGAAGGTTACTATCAGGATGAGAATGACAAGACTATCACCAATGATATGGACTGGTATCCAGGAGATGAGTATGTAGATATCATCGCACGTGATTACTACTGCAATAGCCAGAAGACTCCTTATCATTCATCTTTTGCTCAGGAGTATGAGGAACTTCGCAAGATTACCAATGGTAAGAAGCTGATTACACTGGGTGAGTGTGATGCCATTCCTTCTATTGAGAATATGTTCACCGATGGAGCGATGTGGAGCTGGACTATGCCTTGGTATGGTAAGGATGCCGATGGCATTGATTACTTCAACAGTTCATACAATACATCAACTTTCATGAAGAATTTCTTCAATAACAAGAATGTGATTACCCGTGATCAGGTTCCAAGTTTCAAATAATAGTTTGAACGAATCAATTATGAATTATATAATTAAGGTGGCAAATCTCATTTTAAAAAGGGATTGCCACCTTTTTTAGTGTGTATTTTTTAGGTTATTTAAAGATATAATAATGCATTTTTTTCTCTTTGCAAAGAAAGTGTAATCATTTAGCAAAATAGTACAAGGGTTATAGAAAGAATTGTGTTAACTTTGCAACCGTAAAACAGAATGTTTAACTAACAAGATTAACAACGACAATATGAATCATCGGATTGCAAATATTTTTAGGTTAATAATTATAGGTGTTCTGATAAGTGTGCTGGGGGCTTCAAGTCTCAGCGCACAAATCAGGGGAAACAACATCGTGGTAACGGTAACTCCTGACCATCAGGACTGGAATTACCGGGTAGGCGAGAAGGCTAACTTCACGGTGAATGTGAGAAAGAGCGGTACGCTACTCAATCAGGTGAAGGTAGATTATGAAGCCGGACCGGCAATGTTTCCGGAGGTGAAGAAAAGTACCACTCTCAAGGACGGAACCATGAAATGGTGTGGCAGTCTGAACAGACCGGGCTTCTACCGCCTCAAGGTTATCGCTCATGTTGATGGCAAGGATTATGAGGGACTTTGCACGGCAGGTTTCTCTCCAGAGAAGATTCAGCCTTTCGCACAGGAACCTAAGGATTTCGATGCTTTCTGGAAGAAGGCGCTGGATGAGGCAAGACAGAATGACCTCAATCCTACCAAGGTGCTTCTGCCTGAGCGTTGTACCAAGGATAAGAATGTATATGAAATCAGTTATAACAACAACCGCTGGGGCTCTAAGATGTATGGCATCCTAAGTGTACCGGTAAAAGAAGGCAAGTATCCGGCTTTGCTCCGTGTGCCTGGTGCGGGTGTGCGCCCTTATGCCAGCGATACTTATACGGCTCCTGCTGAGTGCATCGTACTGGAAATCGGTATTCACGGTGTTCCTGTTACCATGCAGCAGAAGATTTATGATGATCTTGCCAATGGCGAACTGAATGGTTACTGGGATACCAATCTCGAGAATCCTTATCGCAATGCTTACAGACGGGTAGTAACCGGTGCTGTCCGTGGTGTGGATTATATCGCTTCGCTCCCTGAGTGGAACGGGAAGACTATCGGTGTAACGGGTTCATCACAGGGTGGATTCCTTTCCATCGCTGTGGCAGCTCTCGATAAGCGCATCACCTTCCTGGCTCCTGTTCATGATGCCATGTGTGATTATGAGGCTGAGATTCACGGAGTTGCAGGCGGCTGGCCTCACTATTTCTATAAGGAAGACAAGGCGCAGGGGGCTGCATGGAAAGAGCAGAAACTTACTTATTTGGAAAAGGCAAGACTCGAAGGTGCACGCTATTATGATGGTGTCAATTTCGCCCGACGTATTACAGTTCCAGGATGGTATAGTTTCGGTTATAATGATGAGGTGGTTCCGCCAACATCATCTTACGGCCTTTATAATTCGGTAAAAGCGCCAAAGACATTGAGTCTGTATCAGATGACTGGTCATTTCTGGTATCAGGAACAATGGGATGAGTGGCAGGAATTTCTTACTAATCATCTTTTGGGTAAGTAGTATGAACGATTTCTTTGTTACTAAATTACGAGATATTTCCAAATTGAATATTTACTAAACTACGAGATATAAAAACATGAAAATTAAAAGAATGTTGATGGGAGCAGTTTGTTGCCTTGCTTTTGAAGGCGCTTTTGCGCAGTCTCCTGGCAGTAGCGCTACAAAGCAGGGCAATGCAACTTGCTGTTCTGGTTGTGCTTCGGTCTCAACTCAAAAGTATGGTAGTTCATCTGCCAAACAACTTTTGGATCGCTTGAGATTGTTGCAAGATCAGGGAATCATGGTGGGGCATCAGGATGATCCTGTCTATGGTACTACCTGGAAATGGGACGAGGGAAAGAGTGATGTGCTTCTTACTACGGGTGATTATCCTGCAGTAATGGGATTTGACCTTGGTAAATTAGAACTGGATAGCAAAGAGAACTTGGATGGTGTTCCTTTTGATAGAATGCGTCAGGAAATTATTGCTCAGTTCAAGCGCGGTGGTATTATCACTTTGAGTTGGCATCCATGGAATCCGGTGACAGGAGAAAATGCCTGGGATCCGAAGGGTGATGCGGTGAATGCGATACTCGAGGGGGGTGCCCAACAGAAGAAATTTGAGTCTTGGCTGAAGAAGGTTGCTGATTTCATTAATTCTCTCCAGACCTGTTGCGGAAAGAAAGTTCCTGTGATTTTCCGTCCATGGCATGAGATGAATGGCGGCTGGTTCTGGTGGGGTGCCAATAGTTGTACTCCTGAGCAATACAAGATGCTTTACATCAAGACCTATGTGACTTTGATGAAAGCTGGTTGTGATAACATCGTATGGGCATGGTCTCCTAATCTGAGTGACAAGAAGGATGTGGATTCTTTCCTGAGATGTTATCCAGGTGGTGATTTTGTTGATCTCATCGGTGTTGATATCTATGAATTTGACGACAGTGATGTTAACTATCAGAAGAATCTCGTCGAGACTTTAGATGTGATGAAGTTTGCAGCAGAGAAAGTGGGAAAGATGGCTGCGTTGACAGAAACCGGTTGCCGTGGTATTTCCAAAAAGAAAGACTGGTTTACCAAGACGCTTTGGCCAGTTTTGCAGAACTATCAGTTGAGTTATGTGCTCTTCTGGCGCAATGCTTGGGATAAACCACAGGAGGAAGCCTATCTTCCTGGAGTGAAGGATGGAGCCATTGTCAAGGATTTCAAGAAATTCTATAATGAATCAAAGGTTCTTTTTGTAAAGGATATAGTAGGTAACGAGTGAAGAACGAATAGTGAAGAATCCAATATATTTACTAATCATCAAACTCAAAGTATAAGAAACAATAAAATAAAGATAGAATATGACAACTTTTCAAGACAAAGTAAAAGCTTTGCGTGCTCATCATGAGGAATTGCTGTGCCGCAAGAATGAACCTGTAGAGTGGGGAAACGGAATCTACGAGAAATATAAGAACCCAATCCTCACCGCAGAACATACTCCATTGGAGTGGCGATACGACTTCGATGAGAAGAGTAACCCATATCTGATGCAGCGTATCATGATGAATGCTACCCTCAATTCGGGTGCCATCAAGTGGAACGGAAAGTATCTCCTCGTTGTCCGTGTAGAAGGTGCCGACCGCAAGAGTTTCTTTGCTGTAGCAGAAAGCCCTAACGGTATAGATAATTTCCGTTTCTGGGATGAACCTATTACAATGCCTGAGGACGTCATTCCTGCTACCAATATTTATGATATGCGTCTGACTGCTCACGAAGATGGATATGTTTATGGTGTGTTCTGTGCAGAGCGTCATGATGACAGCCAGCCAGGTGATTTGAGTGCAGCAACTGCTACTGCTGCTATTGCACGTACCAAAGATTTGGTAAATTGGGAACGACTTCCTGATTTGAAAACCAAGAGCCAGCAGCGCAATGTTGTGCTTCATCCGGAATTCGTAGATGGCAAATATGCTTTCTATACCCGTCCACAGGATGGCTTTATTGATACAGGTTCTGGTGGAGGTATCGGCTGGGCTTTGGTGGATGATATCACTCATGCAGAGATTACGGAAGAAAAGATTATTAATGCCCGTCACTATCATACCATTCAGGAGGTAAAGAATGGAGAAGGACCTCATCCTATCAAAACTGATAAGGGTTGGTTGCATTTGGCTCATGGTGTACGTGGTTGTGCAAGCGGTCTCCGTTATGTACTCTATATGTATATGACATCTTTGGAAGATCCTACTAAAGTGATTGCTGAACCAGGTGGATACTTGCTTGTTCCAGAAGGGGGTGAGTATATTGGTGATGTAATGAACGTGGTCTTTGCAAACGGTTGGATTGCTGATGAGGATGGAACTGTGTTCATCTACTATGCTTCTTCTGATACAAGAATGCATGTGGCAACTTCTACTATTGATCGACTGGTGGATTATTGTATGAATACGCCTCAGGATGGCTATCGTACAGCTCTGAGTGTGGAGACCATTAAGAAGTTGGTGGCTAAGAATAAGGCGACTTTAGGAAAGTAGTTAAGTAAAATATGAGATAAAGATTGTAGGGATTCTTTCTCCTCAAGCGTATTATAAAAACGCTTGGGGATTGAGTCCCTATTTTTGTGGAGAAATGTTTTTGCTTTGTCTCCTCTCCTGTATCTCATGAAGATACTTAACACTTTATAAATAACTTAAATAACATTTTAAATTTAATGGCAAGTATAAAAGAAAAAATAGCATACGCATTGGGTGATGCTGCTGCCGGTGGTATAGTTTGGAAGGTAATGTCTATTGCTTTCCCTTTGTTTTTTACAAATGTCTTTGGACTTTCATTTGCTGATGCAGCAGTATTGATGCTTGTTGCCCGTATGTTTGATGTGGTGACAGACCCATTGATGGGTAGTCTTGCAGATCGTACTCAGTCTCGATTTGGTACTTATCGTCCATGGCTTATCTTTGGTGCGGTTCCTTTTGGACTGATTTTTGCATTGTTACTCTATACTCCAGACTTCGGACCGGTGGGTAAACGAATCTATGCATATACTTTGTATCTTCTGATGATGGCGGTATATACTATGGTAAATGTGCCTTATGGTTCCTTGTTGGGTGTGATGACCGATGATGACAATGAAACAAACCAGTTTTCTTCTTTCCGTATGGTAGGAGCCTATGCAATGGGATTCATCACATTGCTTTCTTTCCCCTATCTGCAGAAGATGGTGG
>OJML01000703.1_pt1 | contig 19038 bp, 16 predicted proteins | sample 1597221 | NCBI WGS metagenome assembly OJML01 (sample SAMEA2452123, study PRJEB22498) | human gut metagenome | biome: human feces; feature: human gut; material: feces | place: Australia | collected 2012 | reverse complement strand
CAAAAAACCCGCCTTTCGGCGGGGAATAATGTTGTATAGCAAAACGGAGAGGGAGGGATTTGAACCCTCGAAACCTTGCGGTTTACAGGTTTTCGAGACCTGCTGTTTCAACCACTCACACACCTCTCCAATTATACCGTCGCCGAGTGGCGGGCATCGGGTATCTAATTCTATTATAGCAAACTTTTGCGCGCTCCTGCGCCGGATACTCCTTATAACGTATGCAAAAATTGTACTACTGCCTCCTGCGCCCAGGCAAAATCGTCGTGTCCGCCCACCGGGGACAAAAAACGCTTTTCGTGGCCGATAAAGTCCGCCAGTTTGGCACTTTGCCGCCACGGAATTGTTTGATCGGCCCGGCTCATACACACCAGGACGGGCAAACCTTCCGGTAATTTTTTTGCAGATTTTACGTTATCAAAGCGGTTAAAATACAAAAAAGGCGCTACTAAAAGTGCCGTCAAACGATACCAACGCGAGGTGGGTGAATAATCGTGCGTGCGCAAGCATACCGCCATATCGGGCGTGCTTAAAAACGGGCTTTGCAGGATTAATGCCTTAAAGGGCAACTTCCCCATTTCTGATGCCGCATACAGCGCGGGCGCGTTGCCTAGCGAGTGGCCGAAAAGTACGATATCATTGGGCAAAATTTTAAGGTCTTTTAATGCGTAGCGTACCGCACAAAGCGCATCCTCAAACACCGTTTTTTGGCTGGGGCTGCCCGCAGACAAACCAAAGCCGCGGTAGTCAAACATTATAATTCCAAATCCCTGCGGCGCATAGGCTTGGGCAAATGCTTCAAAGTGCGATATATTTCCACCCCGTCCGTGAAAAAAAAGCAGTGTAGGCAAGCCCTTTCCTGCCGGGAGATACACCCCGGTAATCATTTTGCCGTTAGGCGCGGGAAAGGCAATCTTTTGAAAGGGTAATTTTAAAGGCCAGCGTTTTTTTTGCGGGCGAAATACCATATGCGCCCCCACGCGCGTTAGCGCGTACCCTATCAGCAGTATAAGTAAAATTAAAAGTACAAACATATTCTTATTATATCTTTTGTGGCGGGCGGTCTGTCTATGGTATTTGGTATAATCGGGATATGAGCAAGCAACTATTGGATGTTTTACTAAACGAACGTTTGTTGGATGAAAAATCCTATCAAACCTTATTAAATAAAGTCCGCCCGGCAGACAAAACGGCCTGGCTTTCCCATAGACTGTTGGCGGCGGGCGTGGCCTTTATATTGGCGGGGTTTGTCTGCTTTATTGCGGCTAACTGGCAGGAAATGGGGTTGATTTTAAGGCTATCCCTGCCGCTTATCGGGCTCGTGCTGTGCGGGGCTGGGGCGTATTATAAAAAGTTGGATACTTGGCCGGGGCAAGGTTTTGCCTTTGGTGCGGCGGTGATGATAGGGGCTTTTTGGGCGGTTTTCGGGCAGATATATCAAACGAGGGCGTTTTTATATGAACTGTTTGGCCTGTGGGCGCTTTTGCTTTTGCCCTTGTGTTGGCTGACCCGTAATAAATGGATGTATTTGTTTGCGCTGTATGTGGCTACGGTTTATTGGGGCTCGTTCCAAGGGGGAATTTTAACGGACGGCTTTTGGTGTGGGGCCATGGGCGTGTATTTTGTGGCGTGGGCTTTGGTAGAATTTTTGCCCGCCTGTAAAAACTGGGGCGAGGGCTTTAAACGCTTTATTTGGATGCCGTTGAGCGTCTATGCCACCGTATGGGGCGGTTTCTCGGCGGAAAAGGCGTTCAATTTCCCCAATGCGGGGTATTATTTAGTCGCACTTGTGTTGGCAGGCTTTTTTCTGTGTTATGCTCGGTACAAAAAAGACGCGGCTCTCTTTGCTTGGAACGCGCTCGCATTGACGGGGCTTATCTGTGCGTATCTGGATCAATGGTTGGGATTTCGCACCTTTGGTTTGCTTATTTATTGTTTGCTTTTTGCCGGGAGCGGAATCGTCAGTTACCGCTTATGGTTTAGCGCGCGGGAGGAAATAAAATGAACACGAGTGAAATTTTAAGCGGAGTACCTTCTGAAAAACGCGCGCAGGCCGAAACCTTTTTAAAACGCCGCGAAGCCGTGTCCGTTCCTTTTTTGGTGCGGGCTATGCTGTTTATCGGCTCGCTGATTTCGGCGAGTCTTTTGGTGGGGATAGCTGACCGTTTATTAGCCGGTATTATCCCGGTTTTAGGGCGCGGGGTACTGTTTTTTGGCGCGGGCGTTCTGCTTGAAAAAACCTCTTCCAATTTGCCGCCCTTGCGCGGGGCGTGGCGCCGTCAGTTAGGGGGACTCATTGGCCTGGCCGGGCAAATTATACTGGCCTTCCGGCTGACGGATATCCCCGGTGTGTCCGTTTGGATGGGCGTACTGGCGGTGGCGGCTATTTCTTATCCGCTCTTTAAAAATCCCTTTAACCGCTTTTTGTGGTGTGCGGCGGCGGCCAGCAGTTTGTATGCCAAGGTGGATTGGGAGTGGAACTGGAACCAGTTTGCCGTGGCTCTTTCCGCCTTTTGCTCGTTCGGCGTGGCTCTTTGGCTGTTTGTTAAGCGCAAATTTAATTTTTATCCGCTGGCCTACGCGCTTATTTGGTGGAGTGTGATTTGCGCGGGCGAAACCGCTGCCAGCAAAATGTGTTGGTATGGGCTCAATCCTGCGAACGCCGCCTTGGCCGCCTGTGTGGCGGTCTATGCTGTATTTTCCCATAAAGGCAACTGGACCCGCGGACAAATAGCGTTGGCGGCCGGAGCGGTGGTGTTGTCCGCACTTTTAAATTGGCCGACGGTTTTGGCTCTTATACTAATGTACACCGGGTTTACCTTGCGCGACCGTGTGTTGGAAAGCCTCGGTACGGCGGGAGTAGTGTGCGGGCTATTTTTATTTTACTTTACCTTAAACGCGGCCCTGTCCGCAAAGGCGGCGTTGCTTATGGCTTCGGGCCTTATTTTACTGGCAGTACGGAGCGTATATGCGAAATAAACTGTTGTTGTTTTATACTCTTTTGCTGGTGCTTTGCTTCGGCGGTTATGCCGCTTATACACAGCACGCGCTGAAAAACGCGCAGACCTTCTATTTGCAAATGGCGCCGCTGGACCCGCTGGCCTTGCTAAGCGGGGAATATATGCAGATTAACTATGCCTTTGAGCAAGATGTGTTTGGTATAAACGCGCCTGTCAAACAGGTTACGCTGTATGTGGATGAGCGGGGCGTGGCGGGCCGGGCCAAAACGGATAAGCCGCTAGTTATCCCGGTTCATCAAGTAACGGCTCGTTTGCCGCACCAATTCTATTTTAAAGAAGGAACCGCCAAAAAGTATGATACTGCCGCCTATGCGCAATTAAAACGATTGCAGGACGGACGCTTTTTAATTAGCGCATTAGCGGACAAAGATTTAAAATTATTGTGAGGGAGAAAAGATGAGCGAGAATTGTAACCACGATTGTGCATCCTGCAAAAGCGGATGCTCCGGGCATAATGCCCAGGAAATGCCTAAGGAAAAACCCCATTTGTTAAGCCGTATAAAACATGTTATCGGCGTGGTAAGCGGAAAAGGCGGCGTGGGCAAAAGTTTTGTTACGGGGCTGTTAGCCACGGAAATGACACGTCGCGGGTATTCGTGCGGTATTTTAGATGCCGATATTACAGGCCCGTCCGTGCCCAAAATGTTTGGTCTGCACGAACGCGCTACCGGAGACCAAGACGGCATTTACCCGGTCAAAACACAAACGGGCATACAGGTAATGTCTTTAAATTTATTGTTGGAGCGCGAAACAGACCCCGTTATTTGGCGCGGGGCACTCATTACGGGTACGGTGCGCCAATTTTGGACAGATGTTATTTGGAAAGAGGTGGACTACTTGTTTATTGATATGCCGCCCGGCACAGGAGATGTAACGCTGACGGTGTTCCAAAGTTTGCCGATTGACGGAATTGTGATTGTTTCCTCCCCGCAGGAATTGGTGCAGATGATTGTGGGCAAGGCCGTTAAAATGGCCAAAATGATGAACGTACCCGTGTTGGGATTAGTGGAAAATATGAGTTATTTGAAATGTCCCGACTGCGGAAAAGAAATTTCTGTTTTTGGCAAGAGCCGCGCGGATGAAATGGGCAAAACCTTTGGGCTTTCGCCGGTGGTACGTCTGCCGATAAATCCGTTGGCGGCGCAGGCGGTGGATGAGGGACGTATGGAATTTGTGCGCGAAGAAGCCGTAAACCCGTTGGCGGACAAATTAGCCACCCTGTAAAAAGAGGGCCTAACCGATTATAGGACCATTGGTCCCGGCAGGTGGGGCCAATGGCCCTTGTTTTAGGGGCGGATATATTGAATAATATAATTGAAATATTTTTGCCGGAAAGGATAATATATGAAAGCGTTTTTGACGATTTTTATCAGTTTGGCGGTTTGTGCTAATGCTTGGGCGGGAAATCCTTTAAAAAACATTAAAAAGGGTGTTGGGGCCGTAAAACGCGTTCCGAAAACGGGTACCGTAAAAATCCCCAAAGGGACCGTTCCCCAAGTAAAAGTTCCGTCAGGTACCGTTCAAGTTCCCCGCTTTTCGGTTCCGCTTCCCAATCCGGCCCTGCGTTTATCCGTTTCCCAACAGGTAGATGAGGCGGCCATTGCGCGCGTCTTGCTTAAAAGTCCTGCGCTTATGCGTGCGTCCGCTCTGCCGGAAGTAAAGCCCTACCGCACCGATTTAATCAATATCCAACTGCAACTTGCCCACTTAAATACATATTCTACTGCGGATGAAATATTGAAAAACCAAAATCATCCGGCTGTTTTGGCCGCCTATAAAGCCTTGGAGGATATGGCCGCTATCGGTATTTACGGATCGGTGGACGATAGCCAATTGTTACTGGCTTCATATCAGGCCTTTTCAGGTTCAGCCTTGGAGCCTATTGCTTTAACGACGATGGCGCGTGCATTGGTTGCCTTGGGAATGTACCCAATGTTGGAAAAAGTTTTGGACACTGCTAAGCCGACTGCCGCATTGGAATCTGTTAGCGAATTTCTGACTCATTACCATTTTCCTATTAAAGTGCCGCACCATACCGCTTATGCCCCGGTGGAACGCATAAATGAGTTGTCGGTTGCGTTGGGGCCGCTTTCCAGATTAAATGGCAAATTTACCGTAGAGGCGATGAATAAATGGGTGCTCTCCGCCTATGAACACCGTATCCCTAAAAAAGCGGAAACCAAAACCGTAACCAAACCCACTACTACGCCGCAGCAAGCGGCTACACAAGCCCCCGCGGAACAGCAACCGGCGGAACAAGCCCAGCAAGAAGATGCGCTGTCCTATGCTCCCGTTATTCCTGTACTGGATGAAAAACCACGCCCGGGGCTTGTCAGCAAAGTCTATCCGTCCGGTCTGCGCGAGGAGGACAGTTTAATCCGCGATTGGATGATATCCTTTAAGAACGGATATTTCAAACCACGTAACCAAGTGGAAGCCATTATGGGTATGTCCCCGGCCAAGGCCAACAACTTAATGGAATTTTTGTATTATATGCCTCTGGATGAGGCCGAGCGTGTGATTTTTAACCCGATTCGTGAAACAGGCCGCTTGCCGGACTTTATGTATGATGCGCGCTTGATTGAGGGCACGCGCCGCCTGCCTGCCGGTTATTATAAAAATAAATTTAACGAAAATGTAAAACGCTTTGTAGAACTGGCGGACGGCGAAAATACGCTTTATGAGTTTGATATGGAACTCAAAGACCTCGTCAGCAGTATGGCCGATTACAGTTTTAAACAGGGTTTTGCCTACAAGAACAGCCCGGCCCTTACCAATGGCTTGCGCGCCAAATGGCATAAAATTGAAGTGGCCATTAACCGCCCGGGTTTAAAGGCAGACCGTGAACAGATTAACCGCTTGTGGAACGAACCCGTAGAGTTGGAAGACGGTACCAAGGTCAGTTTGCGCGATTACTTTACGCAAACGCGCTCCACCGCGTTTTTTAAAGAGGGCAAAACGCCTGAGTTTTACTTAAACAGCGCCCGCTGGGTGTCTTGGGAAAACGAACGCCGCAATCTGGCGGCATCAGAATATGTAGGCCGTCCGGAGAAACTTTCGTGGTGGGATAAAGTGCAAAATTGGCTGGTGTTGGGTAAACCGTCCCAATATTTGACGTTAAGCCAATTTGGTGATGTGATGCGCACCGAGTTTGAAAAGGGCTTTGGTGGCGCGTCGGCAGACAGCCCGTATTTGGACTGCCTGGCCGGAACGGAGGATGAAGGCCCTTCTTCCCTGACGATGACTATCAATAATTTTGATAAAGTGGGCGGCGTATGCCAAGCCTCGTTTGGTGACGGCGGCTATATGGGCCGTGTGGAGAAAGGCTACAATGGTACCTCTACGGTCAGCCGTTTTCAGCCGCAAAACTTTACCAATGTAAAAGTAGTAACCTTTGATTTTAAAACACTCCAACCGCGTGTACAAACATTAGCATCCGTACCGTATTTAAAAGATTTGAAAAAGCCGGATTTGGACCAAGTCCGTGCCGGAACAATGGTCGGGGACGGATTGGATCCTACGCGCGATTTGTTAGGGGTACAGCAAGCGGACCAGGCGCTCGTTAATATTCCTCATTTAAAGGCAACTATTTACCCCTTTGCCCGGTTGGCGGCTTATGAGGGAACGGTTCCGCCTTATTTAACAGGCGGCGGGCTTGGCGGTTATTTGGCATTATTTACACCAGATTTTTATCCGCTGAAAACTATTTACCGCTTGCGTTTTAACGGGTGGAAGCCGTATTTGGAAAAAACTTATTACATCCGAAAGGAAGTTCCGGCCCTTTCCGGTGCTATCCACCGCGACCGCCTGACATTTAGTGAACAGATAATGGACCGAGTGGTAAAAACTCCCGAAAAGCCCGAAAAATAAAGGTTTTTTTATCCAAAGCCCCGCTTTTAACCAGGCGGGGTTTTTTATATTCTTCCAAAAAAGCGTTTTTTGGGCGTAATTAAATGTTACAATGAGCGTAGGGGGAAAATTTATGAGTTTGATTTTAAGTAAATTGGCTGATACTATCGGCGATTCGCCGACCTTAAAAATAAATGCCGCGGCCCGCGCTTTAAAAGCGGCCGGGCAGCCCGTTATTCACTTGGGCGGTGGGGAACCCACTTATCCGGCTCCGCAGGCGGCGGTGGATGCCATTATCCAAAAAGCGCAAAGCCGCAAAATAAAATATTCTCCTTCCTCCGGCACGCCGGAGTTAAAAAAAGCCGTTTTGCATTATACGCTTAACCAATATGGCCGCCGCTACGAGCCGGCCAATGTGCTTGTGTCTGCGGGTGCTAAACAAGCGCTTTTTAATTTCCTGCTTGCAACCGTAAACCCGGGAGATGAAGTCATTTTCCCTGCTCCGTTTTGGGTCAGTTATCCCGAAATGGTGCGTATGGCGGGGGGAACGCCTGTTATCGTGCGTCCGACGGAAGGCTTAATGGTTAAGGCGGAGCAGATTTTAAAGGCCGTTACGCCCAAAACCAAGGCGATTTTGATTAACAGTCCGTGCAATCCGTCGGGGCAAATTTACAGCGCGGAATTTGTAAAAACCATTGTGGAATTTGCCGAGGCCAACCAAATCTTTTTGGTAATGGACGATATTTACCGCGAACTCGTTTTTGACGGGCAAACCACGCCGAACCCCTGTCAATATGCGCAGGCGGCAGAAAATTTAATTATTATTAACGGTGTATCAAAACTCTACGGCTTGACCGGGCTTCGTATCGGTTGGGCGGTAAGTGCCAATAAACCACTGATTGCCGCTATGGGCCGTATGCAGGCGCAAAGCACATCCTGCAACAGCGATTTGAGCGAAACCGCTGCGGCCGCCGCCCTGTTGGGCGACCAAAATGTAGTGGCAGACCTGCGGCGCGTATTACAGGAAAACCGTGATGCGCTGCTTGCCGAGGTTGCCAAGATTCCCAATGTGCGCGTGCAAAAGCCGCAGGGAACCTTCTATTCGTTCATAGATTTTAGCCACTATAACGCCGATTCCAATGCACTGGCGCAGTACCTGTTGGAAAAGGCATTAGTGGCCGTAGTGCCCGGAAAAGCGTTTGGAGCGGAAGGGTACCTGCGCGTCAGTTTCTGTGCGGACAAGGCCTCTATTATAGAGGGCGTGCGCCGCATACGCTGGGCGTTGGATAAAACCGCCCCGAACGAAATAAAAATCGGGGATAAATTAGTTACGAGGGATTAAAATGAAAACATTAAATGCTAAACCGGATTTCTTTAAACCGGATTATGGTTTGGAACACGCCGGTATTTCTACCAATAAAACCGTGTACTGGAACTATTCCACTCCGTCTTTGTACCAGGAAGCCTTGGACCGCAAAGAAGCCAATGTGGTGTACGGCGGCCCGCTGTGCGTGAGCACCGGCAAACATACCGGCCGCAGCCCGAACGACCGCTTTTTTGTGGAAACCAAAGACATTGAAGGTAAACTTTTTTATAACAAAAGCAACAAAGGTATTAAACCCGAATACTTTGATAAAATCTTCGCAAAAGTGAAAGAATATGTAAAAGACAAAGACCTCTTTGCCCGCGATGCGTATGTCGGTTCCAGCGAAGCCTCCCGCCTCAAAGTGCGCGCCATTACGGAATGTGCCTGGACGAACCTGTTTGTTAAAAATATGTTCATTGAACCCAAACAGGAAGAATTAAAATCTTTTGTGCCGGAATTTACGCTTATCTGCCTCCCCAAAATGAAAGTGGACCCCGCCACCGACGGCACCACCAGCGAAACCGCTATTTTGATTAACTTTGAAAAGAAGATTATCTTGGTTATCGGCACCGAATACGGCGGCGAAAATAAGAAGGCCTTGTTTACGGTAATGAATTTCCTCTTGCCGCAAAAAGGCATTATGACGATGCACTGCTCCGCCAACGTGGGCGACAAGCAGGATAGCGCGATTTTCTTCGGTTTGTCCGGCACGGGCAAAACCACCTTGTCTGCGGATATGACCCGCGGCCTCATCGGCGACGATGAACACGGTTGGGACGAAGACGGTGTATTCAACTTTGAAGGCGGCTGCTATGCCAAAGTAATTCGTTTAAGCCAAGAAGCCGAACCCCAAATTTATTCCACCACCCACCGCTTTGGTACGGTACTGGAAAACGTGGTCTTTGACCCCGAAACCGGCAAACTCAACCTGGACGATGACACCCTGACCGAAAACACCCGCGCTTGCTACCCGCTTAATTTTATTGAAAACGCGGTAGAAAGCAAACGCGCTCCGCACCCGAAAAACATCATCTTCTTAACGTGTGATGCCTTTGGTGTAATGCCGCCTATTTCCAAATTGACGCCCGACCAAGCCTTGTACCACTTTATCAGCGGTTACACCGCCAAAGTGGCCGGTACGGAAAAAGGCGTAAAGGAACCGACCAGCACGTTCTCCACCTGCTTCGGCGGTCCGTTTATGGCTTTGCACCCGTCTGTGTATGCCGAACTGTTAAAGAAGAAAATCCAACAGCACCAAGTGGATTGCTGGCTCGTCAATACGGGCTGGATTGGCGGCCCTTATGGTGTCGGCCACCGTATCAGCATTAAATACACCCGCGCGCTGTTGAACGCCGCTTTGGACGGAAAATTGGCGAAGGTGGACTTTATTACCGACCCGGTTTTCGGCTTCAAAATCCCGACTTCTTGCGAAGGCGTGCCGTCCGAAATTTTAAACCCGATGAACTCTTGGGCCAACAAGGAAGAATATATGGTAAAATATGAGTCCTTGGCCAAGTCGTTTATTGAGAACTTTAAAAAGTACGAATCCGGCTGCTCTAAGGAAGTTTTGGCCGCCGCGCCGAAAGTAAAATAAGCGCGCAGTCATTTCATTTAACGGAGCCGTTTTGGCAAGTAACCCTTACCAAGCGGCTCCAAATATACTAAAATTTAATAAAGAGATTTATCTTTCACACAAATAGGAGAATTAGTAATATGGCAAAAGCAAATGCAAAATTTATGGCCCCGTTAACCCCCAGCGCCGAATTGGCCGCCGTAGTGGGTTCCGCGGCACTTCCCCGCACCGAAGTTGTTAAAAAAATGTGGGAATACATTAAAAAGAACGGCTTGCAGGATGCTAAAAACAAACGCATGATCAACTCTGATGCGAAATTGGCCCCGATTTTTGAAGGCAAAAAACAAATCAGCATGTTTGATATGAGCAAATATCTTTCCAAACACTTGGCCAAATAAGCCTGTTGAAAGACGATTTAAACCCCGGTGGCAGATTTTTCCTGCTTCCGGGGTTTTTAATGTTATAAACTGCGTTTTGGGGCACATTTAATGGAATTTATTCGGGATCTGTCGTTTTCCACTCTTGTTTTTGATAGGAAATAAATTATAATATTAAATATATCTCTAATTTTAATGGGGGTTTTATGAAAAAAACCTTATTTTTATTTACCATTTTGTTGGCGCCGTTGTCTGTTTTTGCCGCTAATGCCAATAAAATGACAATGGTAACATATTTCCCGGTGAAATATGTGGCATATAGCCAGGTAGATGTAATGAAACAAATGGACGTTGGCTTAACCTCTGCCTGCCAAATGAACCTGGGCTGCACGGCAGAAGAGGGTTTTAATACAGGGAAATCGTTGCGCGTAAATAACTTATTAAATATTGCCGGGGGCAAGTTGGATTTGAACGACGCTCCTGCGATTGAGGGTAGCACCGCGCGCATTGGTAGCGGTAATGGTGTGAGTGATTTTGATTTTGAAACCAATTTGCGCGTAGGCAACTACAAGCAAGGCTACACTATGCAGACGGATAATATGTATTTGAGCGAACTAAACTTGTTTGGCTATAAATTCCCGGCGTGTAGTGGGGAAGCAATGAGTTGGCAGAAATTAAAACTCAAAAACAAGGAAGAGGTTTACTTGGTCTGCGGCGAAGCAGAGCAGGGAGAAACGTGTGACGGACAGGTAAAAAGTAAGTGGGACGGAACGCGCTGTGTTTGTCCTGGCAGTTACGAATATTATATCCCTGAAACAAATGCCTGCTGTTCTTATCAAACGCCAAAATCCGATACGAATTGTTGGCGTGCAAAAACCTCATCCAAGTTTATATGGCAGGAACAAAAAGAGCAAACTTATACTTGTACTATTGATTATACACAGGGGTTTATGGGATATGCTAATTGTCAGTTGAATTGCTCGGAAATGAAGGGCTTTCCGTATAAAGCCTGTGATAAAACCGTAAAAGCCGGACAAGGGTGTGTGGAATATGCTCCTGCGGGGGGCTATGCTGGTAGTAGTGGAGAGCATTGTGTATATAGTTGTTACCAAACGGAAAACTCATCAACTACTAATTGTCCATATGGGCACACCTGTGCTACCCGTACTATAAAGTACAATTTTGTAATATGTAATAATTCTGGCACGACGACAGATGCTGGATACGAAGCCAGGTGGAATCCCAATATTCATAAAAACTATTAAAAAGCGAGGCCCCCGGTTTATTCAACACAGGGGCCTCAATCAGCCGATTTCTCCATAATTACTCTCTTATCCCACGATAATCCAACAGTTCAAAGTTTTGCGGTGCCGCACCGAACCTGCCGAAGGTTGCCCCGCCCCATACCTTTGGCTGACTCCAACAACCCTCGGGTTGTCGGTCCAAAGTGGACAAATTACCTATACGTGGAACTCTACGTCTTGCAAATATGACGAAACTTCTAATACTTGCCGGACGGTCCAAACTTGTAGTGATGCCACATATAAGGCTAACCATAAGAAAGAGTGCTGTCCGTCCGCCCCTAAAACGGATACGGTGTGTTATAAGTATGAGTGGGTGTGGAGTGGTCATTTTGGGGCAAACGACAATTTATGTATAGATCGGGATGACTATTTTGATGGTTGCGCGGGAAGTGAGTGTTCCTCCCCGGAAGATACCTGCCAAATAGAATCTTGTAGTGGTGGTATTACGGATACAGACTATTATCAGTGTGAATTAAGTAAAAACGGTTGGTAAGGAAGTTTTCTCTATATAAAAACTGCCCCGGGGTACTGTAAAAAGTCTCCGGGGCGGTTCAATTTCGGCAAAAGTTGTTGGTTTTCTTTATTATTCGTTGCCGAAAATGGTGTTTAATTGGCGGTTTACGCGGTAAAAGGTGGCGCATTTGGGCATATCTTTTAGTCGCTTTGCGCCGATATACGTCATACAACTGCGCATACCGCCCAACAGAGCCAACAGCGTAGGCTCAATCGGGCCGCGGAACGGCAGTTCCACCACTTTGCCTTCGCTTGCGCGGTACTTTTTCATCCCGCCGTAATGCTTGTCCTGCGCGTATTGGGAACTCATCCCGTAGAAAATTTTGTACTGTTTTTCCTCAATTTTCATAGCGCAGGTCTTGTCGTCAATCATATTCACTTCGCCCGTTTGATAATTTTTAGTGCACATTTCGCCGCCGCTTTCGGTGTGGCCGGCCAACATACCGCCCAACATTACAAAGTCCGCTCCGGCGCAAAAACTTTTGCATACATCTCCGGGAACCGTACATCCGCCGTCGGCGCAAATCATCCCGCCTACCCCGTGGGCCGCATCTGCGCATTCAATTACTGTGGAAAATTGGGGTCTGCCGACTCCGGTCAATTTGCGCGTGGTGCAGACGGAGCCAGGGCCAATGCCCACTTTTACAATATCGGCCCCGTTTAAAATCAGGTCCTCGCACATATCGCCCGTAACCACGTTGCCCGCCATAATTAGGGCTTGCGGCCACGCTTTACGCACTTTGCGGATGTAATTAATCAAATAGGGCGAATAGCCGTTGGCTACGTCCACACAAATATTGGCGCAAAGTTTTTCGTCCATTACGCGGGTCAATTTTTCAAAGTCGGCATCAGATACGCCGGAACTGACAAAGAGTAAATCGTTGGAGGCAAATTCTTTGGCGTTATCCTTTAAAAAGTGGATTAAATCTTCGGCGCAGTAATGCTTGTGCAGGGCACTCATCAAATGCTGTTTTTGCATTTCGCGTGCGATTTCAAAGGTGCCGGTCGTGGCCATATTGGCCGCAATAATGCCCGTGGCGTTTATCTGGCGCGGACACCATTTAAAGGCATAGTTGCGCGTAATGTCCACTTCCGAGCGGGAAGCCAAAGTGGAGCGTTTGGGACGCAGGAGTACGTCGCAATAGTCTAGTTGGATATCATCATAAATTCTCATAAATCCTCCCGTTTGAGGGGAAAATGGCCTTTCCTCCCAAACCGTTTTATATCATACAAAATTTAAGTGCCCCAAACGGCAAAAAACTTTTTGCCAGACGGCGGTTTTTTAGATATAATGGGTATTGTATTTAGCCTAAATACAACTATACTTTTTGTAATGGAGCCGATATGAAAAAAGGGTTTACCTTAATTGAATTGTTAGCGGCTGTACTGATTATGGGTATTTTGACGGCGGTTGCTTTACCCCAGTATCGCCGCAGTTTGGAGCGCACTCGCGTGGCGGAGGCCTTGCAAATGCTGCCCAGTATTTATGATGCCCGCGAAAGATTAGTAACGGAAAACGATTGGACGTGGAGTGAAGGAATGCACGCTGGTACGGCGGCAAGTAATGTGTCCTTTAAAAAGTTGGATATGGAAATGAAAGGGAAGCAGGGGGCAAACGCTACCACTTGGGTAACGGATAACTTTACTTACAATTTGGCGAATAATTGTGTTGGTATTCTGTGCCTTATAAATGGAGAGCCCAATGTGTCGGCCAATATGTTGCGCGGAACCTATAAAGGGACAACTATTTATTATACCGGCAATGATTTTTTATGTTGCCCCGGTACAGTGCGGGATTCTTGCGAACGTTTGAATGTAACGCAGGCATCACATTGCACTCTTAATTTTAGGGGATAATCAAAATGAACAAGAAAGGTTTTACATTAGTTGAATTATTAGCCGTAGTTCTTATTGTGGCTATTTTGTCCGGTGTGGCTTTGCCGCAGTATCGCAAGGTGGTGGAAAAGGCCAATTTGTCGGAAGCGGAAAGTATGATGCGGACGATTTACGATTCCAGCGAACGCTTGGCGGGGGAGTTTGGCTACCGCAATTTTGTGGAAATGGCTCAAAACGATTCCTCCAAGGCGGTTTTCAGCCGTATGGATATGTTTGATTCGTCCAACTTGCCCCGCGGGTGCAATTTGACGGACAGCAAAACGCTTACCTGTGCCAAATTTGTTTTTGTGCCTTATGTGGTCAAAAACGGACGCGCTTTTGTGCAGGCTACCAAGGTTAGCGGAACCTATAAAGATACGGTAATTTTGTTTGACCGCGGCAACCAACAACTTTACTGCTCTCCGGAAGGCGATGCGTGCGACACCTATGGTTTGGACGTACTGTAAGAGGATAATATGAAGAAAAATTTGTTTAACGGCGGTTTTACGCTAGTAGAAATTTTGGTTGTTATTATGATTGTGGCCTTGCTGGTTACAATGGCAATGCCTATGTACGAAAAAACGGTAGAAAAAAGCCGTATGACTGAATCGCGCACGATGCTTAAAAAGATTTTGGAGTCCAAACTGCGCATTTTGGATAATATGGATACAGTTAATTATTCAAGCGGCTTGTTCGGCTTTGAAAATTTGGATGTTAGTGTGCCGTGTGTAAATTCTTCCGGCGAAAAACTTTCCCGTTGTGCGGGGGCGTCCATAATGACGAAAGATTTTACCTATAAGTTATTGCCTAAGGGAGATATCCCCGGCGATTCTACTGCCACTATCGCCAACGCGGTTTGTGCTGTGCGCCGCTCGGGTGATTATGCGGGCGTGAATTTCCTGTATTTGGGCGAGTTGGAAACGGAGCCCAATAAAAGCAAATTCTTCTGCAATAACGGCGGCGTAACCGACGGTTGTGCGGTGTACGGGTTGGACTCCACGGGTTCAGCCTGGTGCCGGTAAATTCCAAGTTTTTAGTGCAATAAAAACCCCGGGGCTTTATATTGCTCCGGGGTTTTTTCTCTGCGTTTTATTTGTAAAGTCTTTCCAGTTCGTCGGCCAGTTCGTTGGGCGAAACATTGCCCGCCTTTAATACCTTGGTGTGAAAGTCCGCTAGCGAGAATTTTTTGCCCAATTTCTTGGTGTATTTGGCGCGCGCGCTTTCCAACGCATCCAAGCCCGCCGCATAGCCTACGGCCTTGCCGGGGTTCAAAGCCGACTCTTTAATAAGTGCTTCGGCATCTTCTTGGGTAAAGCCATTTTCGCCCACCAAAAAGTCCATTGCGTCGTTGTAGGAATATTGACGGCTTTGCAGGCGCATATCCACCAAAGCCGCGGCGGCCCGGCGGTAATTGTGCCACGCTAAAAACAGCAGTTCATCATCGGTTACAATATAGCCCGCTTCGCTTGCCAGTTTGAGCGCGTATTCGTTCCAACCGTCTGCCATACTCTGCGCCGGATAAAAGCGGCGCGCCGCGGACAATCCTGCCGTTTTTGCAGTTTGGTAAAAGCGGCCCGGCACTAATTCCTGTGCGGTTAAAAGTTTGCGTGTCGGGGTGTTGTAATCACGCACCAACTGTTCGGCTTGAGCGCGGCGGTTGCCAAAGGGCAGGCGGATAAAAAAGTCGCTCCGCGCGTTATTGCCAAACGGGGGCAGAAATAAATCACTCTGCGTGTAAGCGTAATATTGCGGCAGCGGCTTGACCGTAAAGGCCACCTGGCCGGCTGGAAGTAAACCGTTGTCCGTCAAAAGGGCCGCTAACTGATTGGCTTCTTGCGTGAGCAAGGCGGGTAAATCGGTTTCTGCGGGGGCTTGCGTAATGCGTTTGGCTACGGTGTAAAAATCTTGCGCGGTCGGCGGAATAAATTTACCCTTTTTGGCCTTTTTTTCTTTTTTGGCAGGTTCTTTTTTTTGCTCCTCCACGATGGGTTGGTTGTTTAACCCGTCAATCACCGTTACCTCATCTTCGTTGGCGCTTACGTCCTGTGCAAAAGGCTCCAAGGTTTTGGCCAGTTGTTTTTGTGCCGATAAAAAATCTTGCGCAAAGCGTTTTTCCAGTTTAGCCAAAGGTTCTGTGGTCTGATAGCGGTTTTTTAAAATTTCTGCATAGGCTTCTTTGCCCAAACGGAAATCGGCGGCTGATTCTTGCTGGGATTGTTCCTTAAATAAATCAAACATCCTTTTAATGGAGCGTTTGGCTTCGTTTGCCTGGTTTTTGATTTGCGCGGCGGCAATATCGTCCTCGGCGTCCTGTACCAAAATATCTACCAGTTCATCAAATGAAATATAGGCGTAGTAGGTTCTTTCCATCGCCAAGCGTGCCAAAAAAGCGGAGGGATTGGCCAAATTCTTTTCCGCCTGGTCCGCCACGTTTTTTAAATCGTTTAGCCGCGCGGTTAAATCGGCGCGCTGTCGGCGGGGGGAGGACGCGGGCTTTAATACTACGTCATACACCGCGTCCAGCGCCTCGGCATAATACAAGGGGTCGCTTTCGGCGCGGTGCTGCTGTAAGGCAAAAATATCGTCATCCATTGATTCCTTTAACAAGGTTAAATCGGCCCGTTTGGAGGGGGATAATTGCTTGGCGGAAATTTCGTCCAAGGCGTTTCGCACCGTGCGCAGTGCGGCCAGTTGAGCGGCTTGGGCGCGGGGGGAGCGGTCGTTTAATTTAGCGTTAGCGGAGGTAAACCCTAACCGCCCGGCGCGTTCGGGCTCGGACGTGAGCGTAACGGAGGCATAGCGGTTGGCCGCATCATCTAGGGCGTTGTCGGTTAAAAGGAAATCAATATTTCCAAAATCAAAGCCCGTTTGGGCGTTGGCGGCGGAAAAAGCCAAAAGCCCGCACGCGCAGCCCAGTAATGAAAAGAAGCAATTTTTTTTCATAAGATCCTGTTTTATAATAAAGTAAAACGCCCGCCATAGGCGGACAAAGATATTGTATTTTTTGCGTGCGTGCTTTGTCAATTTAAAAAGGTTTGCTAAGCATGGGAAAATTTGTTAAAATAAATTATCTTCAAACGGCCGTAATATTTAATAAAGGTTTACCCGCAAGGCCGTTTTTGCTATAATCTAATTATAACCCTTTCCGGGCCATTAGCTCAGTTGGTAGAGCAGACGCCTCTTAAGCGTAAGGTCGTGAGTTCGAGCCTCACATGGCCCACTTTGGATTTTCAAACATATAAAGAAGTTAAAAATATAGGACGGGTGGCGGAATCGGTAGACGCGTACGCCTTAGGAGCGTATGGAGCAATCCGTGAGGGTTCAAGTCCCTCTCCGTCCAGATTTTCGGCTATGCCGATACAACAGGAGTGAGTACGATGTCCATCTTCAAAACTGCCCAGGCCGGGGAAGTAAAAACTAAACAATTAGGCAAAGAAGGCTGCCGCGTTACGTTGTCTGTGGAAGCCGCCCCCGAACTGGTATCTAAATGCTTTCAAAATGCCGCCGTTCAGGTGCAATCCCGCGCGCAAATGCAAGGTTTCCGCGCCGGTAAAGTGCCGCTTGATCTCGTTAAACAAAATTTTGCCGGACATATCAAAGAACGCGCCTTGGACTTAACCGTTAAAGCCGCTATCAATGCCGCTATTGCCGATGCCAAATTGGATGCGGTGGCCGTTCCTACCCTCACCAAGGCCGATTTTGCCAATTTCAACGACGGCAAAGCCTTTCCGTTTGAAATTGCGGTAGATGTCGCTCCGGAATTTGATGTAAAAGATTACAAAGGTATTGAAATTGCCAAAAAGCCCGAAACTGCCACAGATGCCGACGTAAACGAAAATCTTTCCCGTGTGCAAGACGCTAATGCCCGCTTGGAAAGTGCCCAAGACGGTGCCGTTATTGACGATAAATGCTATGCGGTTGTGCATTACAAAGGCCAACGCAACGGCAAAGACGATTACAAATTAAGCGCCGACAGCGAACTGGTGGATATGGCTGCCCCGCAAACGATGCCCGGCTTAGCCGAAGCCATTAAAGGGCTTAAAAAAGGCGACGAAAAAGATTTTGAGTCCAAAGAAGGAGAAGATACGCTTTCTTTCCACGTTGTGGTGGACGATATTAAAAATAAAATCGTGCCCGCGTTGGACGATGGTTTCGCCAAGGATATGGGCTTTGACACCTTGGACGCTTTGAAAGCCAAGGTAAAAGAAAGTCTGGACGAAGAAGCCAAACAAAACGCCCGCCGCGACGAAATCGCCCAAATTGAAAACCACTTGGTTAAAGCCAACGATTTTGCCTTGCCGCAAAGCCTGGTGGAAGAATATACGGAATCTTCCCTTAACAACTTTGTGCGCAGTATGACGCAGATGAAGCCTGAACAATTAAATGCCGAACAGCGCAAAGCGTTTGAAGAACGCATCCGCCCCAGTGTGGAAAAGGACTTGCGCATTGGCTATATTGTGCACGCTATTGCCAAAAAGGAAAACCTGGAAGCCACCGAGGCCGACTGGAAAGCCGAATTGGACAAGAGCCTTGCTTCCAACACGCAAAACAAGGCTGACGAAAAGAAAATTAAATCTTTCTTTGAAGAACGCAAAGCCCACATTTTGGCTACGCTTTCCGAACGCAAAGTATTTGATTTCTTGAAAGCCGAAGCGAAATATAAATAATTTTGCTAAAAACAGATAACACCGCCCCGCTTGGGTTTTATACCCAGCGGGGCGGTGTGCTTTTGATAGGGTGCGCGTGAGTGGCTTTCTTGTTATTTTGCTGGGGTTATTCCCTTTTTCTGTCCTCTCCGAGTGTTTGGTGGTCTTCCGGGTTCGGGGAACTGTCGCTTCTGTTGCTGTGTGCTTTTGTAGTCATCCCCGAAGGTTTCTGTCGGGGATCTGTTGTTTCGGAAGAGAACAACCACGACAAACAACAGATTCCCGACTACGACACTCGGGAATGACAACCAAAGCAGAATAGCCGTCATTTCCTCCTGCGACTTTCGGGGATGACAAAGGAAGAAGATACGCACCAACCACTCGGGGATGACTTTATGTTTATGACGGTCTTGTTTTATTTATGGGTGTTGTTTTGTTGGTTGCTACCTTGCTAAAACAATGTTGCCCAATAAATCAAAAAGGCGCGGATAATCTGCCGCCTGCAAGGCTCGGCG
>OJML01000693.1_pt1 | contig 19274 bp, 17 predicted proteins | sample 1597221 | NCBI WGS metagenome assembly OJML01 (sample SAMEA2452123, study PRJEB22498) | human gut metagenome | biome: human feces; feature: human gut; material: feces | place: Australia | collected 2012 | reverse complement strand
AACGAAGTATGCACCATTGAGTTCGCACTCACCACCGCAGAACGTGCCACCATGGCACACCGCACAGGCTGGTACCAGGCAGTGTCGCCCGGCGAATTGGAAGACTTCCTCTCACCCATAGGCGAACGCAACCACTACACCTTCGTATCGACATTCGGCAACGGCGACCGCATCTGGGCGTCGCGTGTGAAGAACGGAATGTACAAATTTCTGCCGACGACAGAACCTTTCACCGGAGCACGCTGCTATGTCGATGCACGAGCACTGCACCCCATACGCGCGAAGATGGGCAAAGGCTACATGAAAAACTCTAACGAAGGCATCGCTGCCGTCAAGAAGATAGTGGGCGGAGACAAAAAGGAAGCCAAGAAGAAAGGCTCCGACATCGTGAAGAAAGGCGTGAAAGGGCTTCTTGACATTCTGAAATAAAAACTCTCAAAAAAGCATAAGAAGGAAACCTAACAACGGTTTGTGCCAGGGCTTTCAGCGACACAGCCATCACCAGCCTCAACGTTACCAGCATGACCGACATTGAAGACGGCGCATTCTCTGGCACTTCGCCGACTGCCCCAACATGCAGCTCGTTGTCAACAACGGCAAGCCAGCACTATCTGCTGGAATAAAGGTTGTGGAAATGTAAACCTCAATCGGTCGTTTGAGCTTGCCCGTAATATAAACAGCCGTTTTGCAAACCTTTATGGTGCGCAAAACGGCTGTTTGTGTATATGCTCGATAATGACGAGCATCAATAGGCCTCACGATATTTGTTCTCGTCCTTGTCGTTAAGCATGGACAGATAGCTCTGGTAGCGACTGGCTGCAATGTAATGGTCTTCAACGGCCTTGAGCACGGCGCAACCAGGCTCATGAGTGTGGGTGCAATTGTTGAAGCGGCAGTCTTTGGAGAATTTGAATATCTCTTTAAAATAGCTTGTTATCTCCTCTGGCTCCATGTTGAACGTGCCGAAACCTTTAATGCCCGGCGTGTCGATGATGTAGCCTCCTTGCGGCAGCTCCAGCATCTCGCTAAAGGTGGTGGTGTGCATGCCTGTGTTGTGGGTGTCGCTAATCTCGGCTGTGCGAAGGTTCACATCGGGTAGAATGCGGTTGATGAGCGTCGACTTGCCCACGCCACTGTTGCCGCTGAGCACCGTTATCTTGTCATGAAGCATGGGGAGAAGCACTTCAACGCCTTCGCCTGTCTCTGCCGAGATGGCTACACACTTGTAGCCCACGGTGTTGTAGAGCGTCATCATCATGTCTTGATAATGGCGTTCCTCTTCTCCAAGCAGGTCGGTCTTGTTGAACACAAGCGTCACAGGCACGCTGTAAGCCTCGGCAGAAGCGAGGAAGCGGTCTATGAAGGTGGTGCTTGTCTGCGGATAGTTGACCGTCACAATAAGGAAAGCCTGGTCTACGTTTGCCGCAATGATGTGGCTTTGCTTGCTCAGGTTCTGCGACTTACGGATGATGTAGTTGTGACGGTCCTCGATGGCGTTGATAAAGGCTGTGCCCTCCTGGTTACGAATGATCTCCACACGGTCGCCCACAGCCACAGGATTGGTGCTGCGTATGCCCTTGAGGCGGAAGTTGCCCTTTATCTTGCTGTCCACAATGGCGCCGTCGTCGGTCTTCACCGTGTACCAGCTGCCTGTGTTCTTAATTACTAATCCCTTCATTATTTAAAGGTAAAAAGGTAAAAAGGTAAAAAGGTAAAAAAAACAAGAGGCTGAAAAATGCTTGACAACTGCGGGTCGCTAAAATGCTTGACAACTGCGGGTTGTAAAAATCTTGTCAGCTATGTGAGAAGAAAGCCTGAACAGCTGTGTGATGCTGGCTTTCTTCGCTCTTTGTTTGTTTCACCGTTTTTACATTTTCACCTTTTTACGTCTTTTACTTTTTTACCTTTTTTATTTTTTTAATTACAAGGTCATGATGCCTTTTACAAGGTCATGAATTTCTTTTTACACGGTCATGATTTCCTTGGTCTTCAAAGCCAGCAGGTCGTCCACACGCTTGATATACTTGTCGTGGATCTTCTGCAGCTCGGCCTCAGCGTCCTTCTCAAGATCCTCAGACAGACCGTCTTTGATGGCCTTCTTCAGCTTCTCTTTGACATCGCTACGAGCGTTGCGTACCTCAACCTTGGTCTTCTCGCCAATCTTATTACACTGCTTGACCAACTCCTTACGACGCTCCTCTGTGGGCTGAGGAATGCCAAGACGAATGATCTCGCCGTTGTTCTCGGGTGTGATGCCCACGTCGCTGTCCATGATGGCCTTCTCAATGTCGCGGATGGCCTTCTTGTCCCAAGGACGTATGGCGATGGTGCGCGGATCGGGCACCGATACGTTGGCAACCTGGTTCAGGGGCACCATAGAGCCGTATGAACTAACTCTTATTCCGTCGAGGATGGCTACGTTGGCGCGTCCCGCACGGATGCGTGCCAGCTGCTCTTCCAGATACATGGCAGCCATCTCCATGCGCTCGCTGGCACCCTCTAATGTCTCTTTTACGTCAATCATATATTTGTTGTGTTTGTTGTTTGATGTGTCAAAAAATAGAATTTATTCACAAATTTAGCTATATTCTCCGAATTATGCAACTCTTTAAAGTTGATTTTTACAACTTTTATTCTTCTGCATCCTTAGAGCCTATAAATCTGCACCTTGGCATCTATAAATCTGCACCTTGGCATCTATAAATCTGCACCCTTGTCCTCGTCTTTTTCTGCCACGGCAGCAAGCTCAGCTTCAACCATGTTGGTGAGTTCGACAAACTGTGCCACCGACAATTGCTCGGGGCGCTTGGTCATAACCTCGTTGGTGTAAAACTCTGGACGGGCGGGCGTTCCTGAGAAGATCTGACGCAAGCTGACGCGCAGCATCTTGCGGCGCTGGTTGAACACAGCCTTCACGATGCGCTTGAACAGACGCTCATCGCAGCCGAGGTCGGTCACGCCGTTGCGCGTCATGCGTATGACCGCACTCTTAACCTTTGGTGGCGGGTTGAACACATGCTCGTCGACGGTGAACAGATATTCCACATCATACCACGCCTGTATGAGCACCGACAAGATGCCATAGGCTTTGTTGCCTGGCTCCGACGCCATGCGCAACGCCACCTCACGCTGAATCATACCCGTGCAGCAGGGTATGAGATCCTTATAATCGAGCATCTTGAAGAAAATCTGTGACGATATGTCGTAAGGATAGTTGCCTGTGAGCACAAACTGATGTCCTGCAAAAATCTCGTTGAGATCCATGCGCAGGAAGTCGTCGCCAATGATGTTGTCACGCAACTTGGGGAAGTTGGCATGTAGGTAGGCCACGCTCTCGCTGTCTATCTCCACCGCCTTCACCTCGCGGTCTTTGGTGACAAGATATTGTGTAAGCACACCCATGCCTGGACCTATCTCGAGCACTGGAATGTCGGGACAGGCATCCACCGTGTCGGCGATGCGGCGCGCTATGCTGAGGTCGGTCAAGAAATGCTGACCGAGATTCTTTTTAGGTCTTACACTTTTCATGTCGCAAACTTACATATTTTTTTTCACATTTCGGCTGTGAGGGGCAAAGAAAATTGCAATAAAGACAGATATTTGGCAATAAATTAAAAATAAAATAGCTAACTTTGCAAAAACAAAAGGATAAGACAACAAACATTTTTTAAAATAACGATTTATTAAAAGATGAGAACGGTTTACGAATTCTCTGTAAAAGAAAGAAAAGGCGGCACACTGTCACTGCAATGCTATGCCAACGAGGTGCTGCTAATTGTCAACACAGCAACAAAATGTGGATTCACCCCACAGTATGAAGAACTGGAGAAACTCTATGAGACATACCACGCCCAAGGGTTTGAAGTGCTTGACTTTCCCTGTAACCAGTTTGGGCAGCAGGCCCCAGGAACAGACGAGTCGATACACAATTTCTGCAAGCTTACTTACAACACCGAGTTTGCACGTTTCAAGAAGGTAAAGGTCAACGGACCAGATGCCGACCCTCTCTTCGCTTTCTTACAGACACAGAAGGGGTTCGGAGGCTTCAACCCTGACCACAAGCTCACACCTGTGCTTGAGAAGATGCTCGGCGAGGCTGATCCCGACTATGCAGAGAAGGCAGACATAAAATGGAACTTCACAAAATTTCTTGTCAACAAGAAAGGACAGGTCGTTGCCCGTTTTGAGCCGACAGAGAGTTTTGAGGTCATTGCCAAAGCCATTGAAGAGGAACTGGCAAAATAAAAAAACAGAAAACACATCACAATGAGCAACATTGAACATACACGCTGCCTCATCGTGGGCAGTGGACCGGCTGGCTACACCGCCGCCATCTATGCGGGACGCGCCAACCTTAACCCCGTGCTCCTTTGTGGCATGCAGATGGGCGGACAGCTCACGCAGACCACAACGGTTGAGAACTTCCCTGGCTATCCTGAGGGTGTCGACGGCAACCAGATGATGATGGATCTGCAAGAGCAGGCTTCAAAGTTTGGATGCGACATACGTAGCGGCATGGTCATGAAGGTCGACTTCTCCAAAGCTCCTTACCTCATTACCACTGACGAGGGAGAAATTGAGGCCGACACCGTAATCATTGCCACTGGCGCATCAGCCAAATATCTTGGGCTTGACGACGAACGGAAATATAACGGACGTGGCGTAAGCGCATGTGCCACCTGCGACGGGTTCTTCTACCGCAAGAAGACCGTTGCCGTGGTGGGCGGTGGCGACACAGCCTGTGAGGAGGCCTCTTATCTGTCACAGCTCTGTCAGAAAGTTTACATGATTGTGCGCAAGCCCTATCTGCGTGCCAGCGAGGTGATGCGTCGACGTGTCGAGGAGAACCCGAAGATAGAGATCCTGTATGAGCACAACACTCTTGGCCTCTATGGTGAGGACAAGGTTGAGGGCGCACACCTCGTGAAGCGTAAGGGCGAGGCTGACGAGCAGACATATAACCTGCCCATCGACGGTTTCTTCCTTGCTATCGGCCACAAGCCCAACACCGATGTGTTCAAGCCGTGGCTGGAGCTTGACGAGACAGGCTACATCAAGACCCACGACAACTCGCCTTGCACCAATGTGGCAGGTGTGTTTGCCGCTGGCGACTGTGCCGACCCTGTTTACCGTCAGGCCATCGTGGCAGCTGGCAGCGGTTGCAAAGCTGCTCTTGAGGCTGAGCGCTATCTTGCAGCACAGGAATGAAAAAAAACTCATTGGTTTACAAAAAAGGGATGTGTCGTTTGAAAGACACATCCCTTTTTTTGTTTGCTTATAAGCTTTAAAAATGTAGCTTTTGGCTTTGTAGCTTCTTTACTTGTTTTCAGCGTCAATAGCCTTAATCTTCTGTTTGACAAGTTCCATGTCGTCGCGGAGCTTCTGCACCTTGCGGTTCATCTCTTCCACCAGACTGTTACCCTTCTTGCTGCTTGCGTTGAGAAAGCCGAGGTTGTTCTCATAAGTCTGAACCTCCTGCTTGAGCTGCTCAAAACGGCGAACCAGACGGCCACGCTCGTTGTCGAGAGCATCCTCACCACGCTTGGCCACGTTCTTAAGGTTGTTCTTGAAGTTGTTCAGGCGACGGCGTGTAGCTGAAACGTTGAGCTGTTTATAAATCTTGTCGAGCACCTCATGATACTCGTCATACACCTTGTCCTTTTCCTTATAAGGCACATGGCCGATGGCGTTATACTCTTCAACAAGCTTCTGCACCTGCTGCTGGGCATCGTCAGCGGCAGCCTCAAGCACAGCCTTCAGCTTCTCAATGACGTCCTTCTTCTTGGCAAGGTTCTCACGCTCCTCGTTGTGTGTTCCGGCATTGGCTGCGTTACGGGCCTCGAAGAACTTGTTGCAGGCGTCAAGAAACTCCTTCCAGAGCTGGTCGCCAAGGCGCTTCTGCACCATGCCGATTGTCTTCCACTCCTTCTGCAAAGCAACGAGCTTGTCGCTTGTCGACTTCCAGTCGGTGCTGTCCTGCAAAGCCTTTGCTTTCTCAACGAGAGCACGCTTCTTCTCAGCGTTCTCTGCAAGCTCAGCCTTCATCTTCTTGAAATATTCTACCTTGCGACCGAAGAAATCGTCACAAGCAGCACGGAAGCGTTCAAAAATCTTGACGTTCATCTTCTGCGGAGCGAAACCGATGTTCTTCCACTCTGCCTGAAGAGCGATTATCTCCTTTGTGTGCTTCTCCCAATCGGCAGCACCCTTGTTCTCTTCCTTTATGAGGGCCTCAACCTTCTCACACAGTTCGGTCTTCTTGTTGAGGTTCTCTTCTTCGCCAGCACGCAAGGTCTCAAAATACTGCTGATGACGCTTGTTCACAACAGTAGAAGCAGCCTTGAAGCGGGCCCACACCTTCTCACGAAGCTCCTTGGCCACGGGGCCGGTCTCGCGATACTGCTGATGCAGCTCCTGAAGCTGGTGGAACGCGCTTATAACGTCTTCCTCGTTAGCCAGGTTCTCGGCAGCCTCACACAGCTTGGTCTTTATCTCGAGGTTCTTCTTGAAGTCATACTCGCGTGCCTCGCTGTTAAGCTTCAGCAGGTCATAGAACTGCTCCACATAAAGCTGGTAGTTGCGCCACAGCTCGCTTGCGCGCTCTGCAGGCACAGCCTTTATCTCTTTCCACTGCTGTTGCAGCTCCTTAAACTCGTTATACGACTTGTTTGCCTCCTCAGGCGAGGTGGCCATAGCCTTTATTTTCTCAATGATGTCAAGCTTCTTCTGCAAGTTTTCCTGCTTCTCCTCCTCCTGTTGCTGGAACACCTTGGCTCTCTTTTCGCGCACAACGCTCATCTCGGCCTTGAAGACCTCTTCGTCCTCGTCGGGCACAATCTGATAAGTTTCCGGATCGCCGCCACCGTCGATATAAGCCTTTAGCGCTGCTTCGCGCTCCGCAATGTGCAGCTTGTAGAACACGGTCTTGAGATGGTCTATCTCTTCCTTGGCAGGACATTCGTCACTGGCCACAATCTCCTTTAGACGTTCAATGACCTCTTTCTTTGTCTTGTAGACCTTTGCCGGCGCAGCCTCTTCCACAGGCTGTTCGTTAGCTTGAGGATCAGTAGCCACGGGAGCTGCAGTAGCGCTTTCATCGGCAGTTTCCACTTGAACGGCAGATTGCTCCACGTTCTTCTCGCTTTCTAATGTTCCCTGATTCAGGGTGTTCTCTTGAGAGTCCATCATTTCACTGTTTTAGTTTATGACAAGGTAATCATTCAAATAAATGCCACACCGCGCCTCGTCAAAAAGGCAGTAGGACAGAGCCCTGTGAAGAGGGCAATCTGTCTGTCGGCATGACCATTTCACATTCTTTAAAGTGCAAACTTAAATAAAAAAAATTGAATAGCAACGAAAAATGCGTTTTTTTTTCGTTTTTAGTCCAATATACCTTATTTATAGGGCTTTTAAGCCCTTCTTAAAGCACTCTTGCACGTTTGTATACATCAACAACAAGCCGCCGTGAGAAGCTTTCAAGCCAATCTTAAAACCTGCGTCAAAGCAAGCGTTTGCGTTTCAAGATAACCCACGATATGCCTGACACGAAGACAGAGAGCACCATGGCAATAAGGAATCCGTAGCGGCTTTCCTCCATGCCGTTGATGAGGTTCATACCGAAGATCGAAGAGATGAGCGTCGGAAACATCATGATGATCGATACCGATGTGAGGGTACGCATAACGGTGTTCATGTTGTTGTTGATGATGCTCGAGTAGGTATCCATCGTCGATTCCAGGATGTCGGCATAGATATTTGTTGTTTCCCGTGCCTGCGACATCTCGATGTTTACGTCCTCAATGAGGTCGGCATCAAGCTCATCGACCTGAAGCTTAAACTTCAGTTTAGCAAGCAAGGTCTCGTTTCCGCGAATTGAGGTTATAAAATAGGTGAGCGAGTCTTGCAGACGGCTCAGGCCTATAAGCGACTCGTTGTTCACACCGTGGTCGAGGTTGTGTTTTGCCTTCTCTATGAGCGTGTTGATCTGCTTCAAGCGCTTAAGGTACCACACCGCCGACGAAAGGAACAGTCGGAAGATCATGTCCACATAATCGGTGAATCCCACCCCACGTTTCTGCTGATAACTGACAAAATCAATCATCATGTTTGTCTCATAATAACACACGGTGATGGTCACGTCACGCTTATGAATGATGCCGAGAGGCACGGTGGTGTAAGGCGTGCGCGAGCGTATCTCCTTGACATAGGGTATACGGAGGATGATGAGCATCCATCCGTCATCATACTCATAACGGGCCCGTTCGTCCGTATCGCTGATGTCGGAAAGAAAATAGTCGGGAATGTTAAACTTGTCCTCCAGATATTCTTGGTCTTCTTCTGTGGGGCATGTTACTTGAATCCAGCAGTTGGGCTGCCAATCGCTGATTGTCTTAAGTGTTGAGTTGGTGTTCCAATATGTTCTCATAAAGCAAAATCTCCATGACGATGCAAATAGGATGGAGCCTTGCTTTACTCATAAAAGCGGCTCTATCCTACGAAATTCATGTTTTCCGCGTGATAGTCGTCCATATTATAAATTAATGATAAATTCTTTTGTGGTGCAAAAGTAATAAATTCTTGCGAGACGGCAAGCCTCTTACCATTGTTTTTTAATGGCAAGAGGCTTTTTTTTAATCTTATTGTAACAATGGCGATGAGACGGTTATCACCTGATTATTATCTCATCACACATGACAAATCCGCCAAAGGTCGATTTCTCAATCTTTACATGAACGTAACGTGCCTTCTTGTGGCCCTTCCACTTGTGTGTGCGGTATAACGGATTTTCGGTGTCCTCCTGAGGCTCGTCTTTGCTGTAGACCTCATCATAAGTCTGTCCGTCATTGCTGAGCATCACCTGCACTTTAGAAGGCAGGAACACCTCGGTGCGCTTCATCTGCATGAAGCTCATCTCAACGTTGTTTATGCTTGTCGTCTTGCCGAGGTCAATGACCACGTCGATGGCAGGCGTGCCGAGGAAGCCTTGCCAGCGTCCATCGCTATAGGTCCAGCCGCCACACTTGCCGTCGATGAGACCATTGTCGCCGCCGGCGTTATAGCCTTTATAGTAGGGTTTGTTATAAGTGATCTTCGCACCGATAGCCTTGTTCTTTACTGTGCCCAAGGCCTGCGGACGCTCTCCAACCTCTTTTCTAAGATCAAAAGGATGCATGCCTTCCTCGTTGCGCAGACGGTCTATCTGGACTAACGCGCGTTTCTTAAACTCTTTATAATCTTTGTTCTCGGAACCCGTCCATCCCTGTTCAGCCAATGCGAGGCCACGAGGCCACAACATAGCCTCCACATGCTCCGTTGTTGCCACATGCTCGGTCCACAGGTTGCCTTGAACACCGGTTATCAACTTACGCTCAGCCTCAGGCAGATCCTCGCCAGGAACATAATTGTAGACCTTCTCCAAGGGCAGATAGCCACCAATGGCGGGGCGCTGTGTGGTTGGAGCATCCTGATAATGGTCGAGATAGCAATATTCGGCTGGCGAGAGCACCACGTCATAGCCGTGCTTTATGGCCTCGTGAGCGCGATCCTTGTCACGCCACACCATCACCGTGGTGTTCTTCGACAGGTTTCCTGCGATCACCTCGTCCCATCCCACGAGCTGACGTCCGTGCTCGTTGAGGAACTGTCCCATGCGGGTTATGAGATAAGCCTGCAAGTCATCCACGCTTGTGGTGCCCAGCTCGCGCATCTTGCTCTGACACAGAGGACAAGAAGACCACGATTTCTTTGCTGCCTCATCGCCACCCACATGAATGTAATGAGAGGGGAACACATCCATCACCTCCTTCAAGACATTCTCAAGGAAGTCGTATGTGGCAATGCTTCCAGCGCAATAGTCGGGCTGCTTATGCTTCTCGTGCGTGCATGACAGTTCGGGATAGGCTGTCGTTGCCTCGCTCGAGTGGCCCGGCATCTCTATCTCTGGCACGATGGTTATGCCTCGTTCAGCAGCGTAAGCCACAAGGTCGCGCAACTGGTCTTGTGTGTAAAAACCGCCATAAGCATTGGGGGTATCCTTAGAGCAATAGGGCTGTCCTGCCTCACGCCAATCGGCCCAATTTTCTATCGGTCTGTACGCCACGCTGTCGGTGAGTCGCGGATAGCGTTTTATCTCCATGCGCCAACCCTCGGCATCGGTGAGATGAAGGTGCAAACGGTTAAACTTATATTGAGCCATCACATCGATCTGGCGTTTGATGAAGCTCAGCGGATAGAAATGGCGCACCACGTCAAGCATCAGTCCGCGCCACTTATAAGCAGGAGCATCCTCCACGTCCACACACGGCACACCCTTCTTGTCCGTTATCTGGCCTACGGTCTGCCAAGCACGCATAAATCCCTCCTTTGCAGCAGCTTCTATCTGCAACGTGTCGGCTACGACATGCAGGCGATAAGCCTCTGGCGATGAAGCGCCTACGAGCTTTGCATAGCGCACCACCCTGTCTGTCTGGCCTTTAGCATCGGCAGCCCAAGATGGCACGAACACGTTCTCTGCCATCTCGCCTACGGTGTTCTCCACCTTTATGGCACCAGAGGTTGCAAACACGCCCTTTCCAAACGTTAGAGCATGCGGTTTGGGTAACAGTTTTATCGCTGTCTTGTTCTGGGCATTTGCCATTGGAGAAAAAGCCAAAGCACACGCCACGATTGACATCACGAGTTGTTGTTTGTTAGTCATAGATTGCATTTATTTAAAAAAAACAGATTATGGTTTTTCTGAAAGCTAATATTCCGTTGGCAAAAGTACGGATTTTATTTCATATAACCAAAAACAAACTCTTTTTTCGCTTTCTGTTACAAAACGCTTTCTGTCATAAACCCAAAATGGCGAGCTGCTAATTGAAGCGGCTCGCCATCTTATATATAAATACTTTCAAAATGTTTCTTCCTAAATGGAAAGGGGTGTCAGCTTGCTTTTTAAGCAAGCCAAGATTGTTTACTTGTGCAAATCAATCTTGTGACCCAAACTAATTGCCTGTGCTACAGTTGCAGCAACAATGGCGAATACAACTAATGTCATCATAATAATTTTCCTTTCTTTAAATTGTTATCCTTAAACTAATCTTATATATATCTTTTCTCTTTTAGACGATGCAAAATTACTACTATTCTGCTGTGTGCGCAAACAAAATAACAAAAAACACACTCAACCACCCATTTTTATTGACTAAAGTCAAATAACGATGTCATTCTGTCACATTTAGGAAATTTCCTTGAAACCATTTTGTCACATTAAGCGAAAGTTTGTCACTAAAAGAAGAAACCAGACAGCAAATAGGCAAAAAACAATAAATACCTTAATAAAATGTAGCAAACTGCTGTTTTTGAATTGTTTTTATTAATTTTGCAGATAGAATAACAACTCAAACGATGTCTTTAAAAATAAATAAAACTGTTGGCGACATATCAAAAGTGGCTTTCTCGCTGTTGCTTGGCGGCCTGATACTCTTCTGGATGTATCACGATTTCAAGTTTAGCGACATTGCCGACGTGCTTCGCCATGACATGAACTGGACGTGGATGCTTCTGTCCTTCCCCTTCGGCATATTGGCCCAGATGTTCCGCGGCTGGCGATGGCGCATGTCATTGGAACCTGTTGGAGAGCATCCTCGCCACTCTACAAGCATAAACGCCGTGTTCCTGTCTTACGCTCTGAGCCTCGTCATACCCCGCATCGGCGAGTTTGCACGTTGTGGCGTGCTGAGCCGTTACGACAAGGTGTCGTTTCCCAAAGCCTTGGGCACGGTTGTCACCGAACGCGCCATCGACTCTCTGCTTGTGGCCTTTGTTGCCGCCTTCACCTTTCTTTTGCAGGTGAGCGTGTTCAACGTGTTCTTCGACAAGACAGGCACAAGCATCGACGCCATTCTTCGTGGCTTCTCTCCTGCCGGATGGGCCGTGACCAGTGTGTGCGGCGCTGCTGCGTTAGCTCTTTTATGGGTGCTTGTACGCAAGCTCTCCATATATAATAAGGTGAAAAACACCATCGGCGGAATATGGCAGGGCGTGATGTCGCTTCGCAAGGTCAAGAACGTTCCGCTGTTTATCTTCTTCACCTTGGCCATCTGGGGCAGCTACTTCCTGCATTATTATCTCACGTTCTTCTGTTTCGAGTCGACAGCCCACCTCGGCATGTCCTGCGCACTTGTCACATTTGTCGTGGGAAGCATTGCCGTCATCGTGCCCACCCCCAACGGTGCCGGCCCGTGGCATTTTGCCGTGAAGACCATGCTCATCCTCTATGGCGTGGCCGACAACAACGCCCTCTACTTTGTGCTCATCGTTCACACGGTGCAGACACTTCTCGTTGTAGCCTTGGGCGTGTACGCATGGATAGCCCTGTCGTTCACAAAGAAGAGGACGGCTGCGGTACAGACAAACTGATTTCTTATTTTAAACCACATAAAACATAAAAAATTATGAGCGAAATCAAGAATCTAAAACCAGAGTGCATCTGGCGAAATTTCTATGCACTGACACAGGTTCCACGTCCTTCAGGACATCTTGAGAAGATACAGCAGTTCCTGCTCGACTTCGCTGCCAAGGCTGGCGTGGAGGCTTTCAAGGATGCTGCCGGCAACATCGTCATGCGCAAGCCCGCCACTCCTGGCATGGAGAACCGCAAGGGCATTATCTTGCAGGCACACATGGACATGGTGCCGCAGAAGAGCAAAGAAAGCACACACAACTTCGTTACCGACCCCATTGAGACATATATCGACGGCGACTGGGTAAAGGCTAAAGGCACAACCCTGGGTTCCGACGACGGACTGGGCGTGGCTGCCATCATGGCTGTCATGGAGGCTAAAGACCTGAAGCACGGACCCGTTGAGGGACTGATCACAGCCGACGAAGAGACAGGTATGTTCGGTGCCAACGATCTGCCCGAAGGCGAGCTTAACGGCGACATCTTGCTCAACCTCGACTCAGAGACATGGGGCAAGTTTGTTATCGGTAGCGCTGGCGGCGTTGACATCAGCGCAACGCTCGATTATAAAGAGGTGGGAACCGATTCCGAGGATTCTGCCGTAAAGGTTACGCTTAAGGGTCTGCGCGGTGGCCACTCCGGTCTTGAGATTCACGAGGGTCGCGCCAACGCCAACAAGCTCATGGTGCGCTTCGTTCGCGACGCCATAACCGAGTGTGAGGCACGCCTTGCTACATGGCACGGCGGCAACATGCGCAACGCCATTCCTTTCGAGTGTGAGACCGTGCTCACGCTGCCTAAGGAGAACGTGGAGGCGCTGAAGGATCTTGTTGCCGAATGGAAAGAGACTTTCGAAAACGAATATAGAGGCATCGAGAGCGGCATAGAGTTCTTCGCTACAGCTGTAGAGACACCCTCTCACGAGGTGCCCGAGGAGATTCAGGACAACATCATCGACGCTATCTACGCTTGCCACAATGGCGTGACACGCATGATTCCGTCGTACCCCACCGTTGTTGAGACCTCTTCAAACCTCGCCATCATCAACATCGCCGACGGCAAGGCATCTGTTCTCTTCCTCACACGCTCGTCAAACGAGACCATGAAGGAATATGAGGCCACCTCTCTCGAGAGCTGCTTCTCTATGGCTGGCATGAAGGTTGTGCTCAGCGGCAGCTACAACGGCTGGGATCCCAACCCCAACAGCGACATTCTGAACCTCCTGAAGAAAAACTACAAGGAGATGTTTGGCAAGGAAGCCACAGAGCAGGCCGACCATGCTGGTCTAGAGTGTTCTGTCATCCTCGGCAAATATCCTCACCTCGACGTTGTGTCGTTCGGTCCAACGCTCTGCTCTCCACACACCACAGGCGAGCGTTGCTGCATATCTACCGTTGCTCCATTCTGGGAACTGCTTAAGAAGACCATGGAAACGGTGGGAGAGAAATAATTAAGTGAAAAACGAAAAGTGAAAAGCGAAAAATCCAATAGCTAAGGCTATTTTAGATTATTGCTAAAAAAATTAAAAGGTAAAAAGGTAAAAAAAGGCTAACGCCATAAAACCTTTTTACCTTTTTCTTTTTAAAGAAGGCTCAGCTTTTAATAAATCATTGGATTGTTCACTTTTTCACTATTTTACTTTTTTACTTTTCGTTTTCCCCTTCCAAGGCGCCATCCTTTTTTACCTTTTTACTTTTTTACATTTAAAAAGATTTTTCACTCTTCACTCTTCACTCTTCATTTTTCCCTTCCAAGGCGCCAGCCTTTTTTTACCTTTTTACCTTTTTACCTTTTTACCTTTAAAAAGTCTTTTTACTTTTTTACCTTTAAAAAACCCTCATTTTTAGGTATTGCGGATGTTGTGCCAAGACTGTAACTTTGCAAACGAAAATAAGATTCAACAACAATTTAAAGAAAGCTTGTTTTTAAAGAAAACGCAAAGGAAAAGGAAACGCGAATTAAAAGAAAACGCAAATTAAAAGGGAAAAGAAAATAAAAGGAAAACGAAAAGTAAATTTTAAAAAAGAATAACGATGAAACCAACAATTGTAATTTATGGATCGTCTACAGGCACATGCCAAGAGATAGCCGAGACCATCGCCTCTAAACTTGGGGCAGACATCATTGACGCCGCAAGCCTTAATGCCGACGCAATAGCAAGTCATGACAACCTCATTCTCGGAACCTCTACATGGGGAGCAGGCGAGATGCAAGACGACTGGTATGATGGCGTGAAAGAACTTAAGAGCGCCGACCTCAGCAGCAAGACCGTGGCTCTGTTTGGCTGCGGCGACAGCGAGTCTTATCCCGACACCTTCTGTGGCGGCATGAAGGAGCTCTATGATGCAGCAAAGGAAGCAGGAGCAAATGTTCTTGACGGCGTGTCTGCCGACGGCTACACCTTCGATGAGAGCGAGGCTGTGGAAGGAGACAAGTTTGTTGGCCTTGCCCTCGACAACGTTAACGAGGACGACAAGACAGAAGAGCGCATCAACGCCTGGCTTGAAAGCATCAAACCATCACTCTAAGCTCCATGTGAGCATCTTATCTCTATGCATCACGTTTTGTGAGTGAAAAAAAGAAAAATTAATAATTCCCCCAGTTGAAGTTCCATAAGTGTGAAGCTTATGGAGCTTCAATAAAAATCATAAGCAAATGAATTATCCATCATCAGCAACACAGCAAGACACCACCCGTCTGCCCGAGGACATGAAAGTTTTGGTCAACCACATCTACGAGTTTAAGAAAGGTGTGCGCCTAATGGTGCTTTTCACCTTCAACAAGCGTTATGAGCAGTTTGCCGTCACACGATTGCAGCACCAGAACATAAGCTACGTCATCCAGCCTGTAGGTAACGACCGTCTGAACCTGTTTTTTGGCAAGAAAGAATGTCTTGATGCCATACGCTTGATGATAACGAAGCCTCTCTGCCAACTTACCCCCGAGGAAGACTTCATACTTGGTGCCATGTTAGGCTATGACATCTGCGCCCAGTGTGAGCGCTACTGCGAGCGCAAGAGCCGTCAGACAGAATGCTCCACTTGTAACGCCGAAACATGCGTCATGCTAAACTAAAAGAAAGCTACCTCAAGAAAAAGACAGAACAAGAGGATAACGAAGAAGGTGATGATGAAAAGGTGATGATGAAAAGGTGATGATGAAAAGGTGATGATGAAGAGATTGAAAATAGATTGATGAATAAATAAAATAAAGCTGAGCGCAAGCCACAAGCATGCCTCAGCCTTTTTTACCTTTTTACACTTTTACCTTTTTACCTTTTTACCTTTAAAAAGCCTTTTTACCTTTAAAAGTTCCACCTCAATCCCATCTGCAAACTAAAGTTGCAAGGATGTTCTTTGAACACGGTCTGCACGTTGCTGCCGTTGTCGAAATAATATCTCATTCCGGGCTCCACATACACACCCATCTGCTTGATGACGTTTAGCTGCACGCCAGCGGCAGCGCCGACCGACAGCTGCGCACGATCCTTGTCTATGTCGGTTGTGTGACCCTCCGTCTCCACCTTTGCCGACACGTTGAAGTCAGCTTGTCCACCCGCATTAACATAGGTTTTAAGCCAACTGTTGCTCCAAATGGTGTAGCTTGCCGTGAGTGGTATGCCTACATAATGAAGAGTCTGCTCATCCTTAGAGGCGTTGCTTGACGTGCCGTGCTCGAAAGACGAGTTGGCAAGCGTGTAGACAAGGCCCGAGGTAAGGGCGAGACGGTCGTTAAGAGCATAAGACACCGTTGCGCCAAACGACACGGGCATGTCGTGCTTCGTCGTCTCCTTACAGTCGCGTTGCAGAGGTTCAGCACTAAAATAAGCGTTGCTGCTACCCTGCGCCATGGCTACATCCGAATAGCGCACAGGCATGATGCCGTTAGTAGACGAATAGCGAGTCATGTTGCCCGATGTGCCGACACCAAACTGCCATTTCGACCCACCATTTGCTGCGCGTCGTGAGAACTGTTCTTCGGTTGCGGCAGAGCGCCTCATCGCCGTTGCGGCAGAGCGCCTCATCGCCGTTGCGGCAGAGCGTCCCGTCGCCGTTGTCTGCGCCTGTCTGTTCGTCATGCTCCTTGCAGTCATCATGCTCTCTTCATTTAACCCACGCTTTACCTCAACCTTTGCTTCTTGGTCCGTCACATCCTTAGAAGGCGCGACACCATTGCCCCTCTCATCTGTGAAAGTCTGAGCAACAACAGCCTTGCTGTCGTTATCCGCCATCGCGACCATGTCGGCGCCACCGTCAGCGCGACGAGACATATACTGGGCTACCATTGTGGCGTTTGAACCGCTTGAAGGATTTGAACCGCTTGAAGGGTTTGAACCACCCGAATGGTTTGAACCGTCTGAAAGATTGGAACCTACAGACACATTGGATCCGTTTAAAGAATTGGAACCCACAGAAAGATTATAATTTTCCGAAAGCCCCGTCCTGGCAGCTCTTTTCGAAACCGCGGGGTTAACCTCGGCGTTGTCATAAGCCACCACGCCCAACGCCTTTGCTCCGCCAGGCAGCGTGTCATCATCGTGCGCATACCACCACAGCCCAGCACCGGCAACAATAGCCACCGATGCAGCCACAGCCCATCGTCTGAGCACCACACGTCGCGGTGTCTTGGCAATGGTCATCTGCGGAGCTGCCGTAGGCTGCGCGTCGAGCTTCTGCTCAATGGCATCCCACAGACCTTCCGGCACGTCAGCCTCAGCATTGCCGAGCCGCTGTCGCATCTGTTCTGCAAAACCGTTGTGTTTCATATTGTTGCCTTATTGTTGCTTTTTAATGTAATCGTTAATCATCTTGCCGAGCAATTTCTTCGCGTGAAAATATTGCGATGCCGACGAGTTCTCCTTTATCCCGAGCCGTTGCGCTATCTCCTTGTGGCTCATCTGCTCAAACACAAACATGTTGAGCACCACCCTGTAGCCATCGGGAAGTCGCGCTATCATGCTCATGAGCGCCTTGTCGCTCACGCCGCCGATGTCGGGCTCGGGCTCATCGGCAATGTTTGGCAAATCGGAGGTGAAGCTAAGCGTCTTGTTCTTCCGCAGAAAGTCGAGCGACATGTTTGCCACGATGCGCCCCATCCACGCCTTCAGCGACCCTTCGCCACGGTAAGAGAAAGAGCCTATTGATGTGAAGATTTTGACAAAGCTGTCTTGCACAACATCTTGCACATCGTCCCTGTCCGGAACATATCGCAGCGCAACGGCCATGACATATCCCGAAAAGCGGTCGTAGAGCGTGCGCATGGCTGTGCGGTCGCCCTCCTTTATCCTACTTACGAGCAGCTCTTCTGCTTCCAAAATCTCCTTGTTATTAAAGTTTCGCATGTTTATAGCCACGCGAAACCCACATCATTTTTTCTTTGTTGTTGTTGTAAACGTAATCTGCAAGTCGGCATCCACGGTCTCACACAGTTCACCTTTGCTGTCAAGAAGCTCCACCTTAAGCAGCGGAAACACCATGCTGTAGACACCCGACACCTTCGAGAACGTGGCATTGGGATAAGCCGTTTGCTGCCCCGAGGGCTGCGCCATATACAATATTGCCGAATAGGTTTTTCCGTCAACGGTTGCCTTTGTGAGCCATTGGCTTGCTCCAAGCTTCATGTAGACGGCGTGTTGCGAATAGCCAATGTTGTTGTAAGGCACCACATAGCCCTTGTCTGCATCACACTCCACGTTACGGTGTGGCATGGCCATGCGCAAGATGGCAGCGTAGGGGACGGTCGAGAGGTCGAAGCCCGTAGAATAGACACCCACCTCGCCCTTGCCGGCATAATGATTGCCTACCTTCCACTCGCCCTCATATCGTGCCACCAAGGTGGTGGCATTCGGGGCGCCAAGCCCCCCGTTGTATTGTGCCTCATCGCTACAGCCTGTCACGAGCACAGCCAAAGCCATGAGCAGATATGTCGTTATTTGTTTTATCGTCATTGCTGTCTATAAAAAATTTTCCTTCGTTTTTTAATAACGAAACGTAAGCGAAAGAAAAATCTTGCATGACGCCAACTTATTTTTTATTTTGAACACCTACTTATAACGCTTGCTGTTCATCTGTCCCACCTCGTCGTAGAGCGTCTGCAAAATGGCCTTGCCCTTCTGCACGCGCACGCTGTCGCCCTCGGGAGCCACATTGAAGAACACCTTGTTCGAGGCGTTGTCGTAAACGCTCACGCCCGTGTTGTCGAGGAAGCAAAAGCCGTTGACAAAACTGTAGAACGCGAACGGATAGGTGTAGCTCTCGCTCAGCACGTTACGGCTGAACAAGAAGTTGTCGTGCTTTAGACCGAGCTGTGCCAAGAGCGTGGCGGCAAGGTCGGTCTGGTTCATGATCTTCTCAACCGTCATCTTCTGGCGCACGGCACCGCCCGTCCAGATCATCGGTATGCGGAAGAAGCGCGGACTGAACCTCTCGCCCTCCTTAGGATAAGGTATGCCGTGGTCGGGCAGCAGGACGATAAGCGTGTTCTTCCACTGTTTGGTCTTGCGGAAGCGTCTTATAAACTCGCCAATGCAATGGTCGGTGTAGGCAAAGGCGTTGAAATGGGCATCTTCAAACTTCTTGTACGGCACCTCAAACGGCTCATGGCTGCTCAGCGTGAGGAACGTTGTGAACCACGGTTTCTTGCTGTTCTCGCGCTTCTTGAGCATGTCGTAGAGATGGTTGAAGGTTATGCCGTCGGGCACACCCCACTTGCTGTAGTTGCGCTCGGTCAGGGAGAAGTCGTCTTGCGATGTTATTTTTTGGAATCCTCCAGCACGCAGATAGCCCTGCATGTTGGTGAAGTTGATGTCGCCGCCATAGAGAAAGTCGGT
>OJML01000678.1_pt1 | contig 19588 bp, 18 predicted proteins | sample 1597221 | NCBI WGS metagenome assembly OJML01 (sample SAMEA2452123, study PRJEB22498) | human gut metagenome | biome: human feces; feature: human gut; material: feces | place: Australia | collected 2012 | reverse complement strand
AAGATCGAATGTTAAACTAACATAACCCATGAAGGGACTTTTTCAGTGCCCTCCCTGGGCTAGGAGCTTCTGCCCTTTCAGGGCGTGTGGAACTTACGTGCGAAACTTGAATCACTAATCACTACCTAAAGTTTACTATCCTTTAATAGTTTTGGGCAATATTCATTAAAAAAGCATTTATCGCAGAGCGGTTTCGTACTCTTGCAAATATATCTGCCATGCAGCAGAATCCAATGATGAGCATTCGGAATATCCTCTGCCGGAATGTGTTTCATCAGATAATCTTCTACTTTTCGTGGTGTATCAGCTGTTTTTGGCACCAAACCCATGCGATGACTCACACGATAAACATGCGTATCCACCGCCATCGTAGCATGACCGAACCATACGGCACGAATCACATTCGCCGTCTTGCGCCCTACTCCAGCCAGTTTCTCCAAATCATCCGCAGCCTCAGGCACCTCACCTCCGAACATATCAACCAGCTGGCGAGACATTTCAGCCAGATGTTTCGCCTTGGCATTCGGATAACTCACCGAACTGATCAACTCATAAATATCTTCCTCGCTCGCCTGTGCCATGTGCTGCGCATCAGGATAACGGGCAAAGAGAGCAGGCGTAACCATGTTGATACGCTTGTCGGTGCATTGCGCAGAAAGCAAGGTAGCCACCAGAAGCTGAAATGCGCTACCGAACTGCAACTCGGTAGTTACATTCGGCAGCGCACTTCTGAAATGATTCAATATAAAATCGTATCTTTCCTTACGAAGCATTTCTCTTACTTTTTAGCAGGAGCAGCCTCCTCTTTCTTCAGCTTACCCTTGTAAGCCTTGTTCAAGCCGGCAATAACCTCGTTTGTGATATCATAAGCCTTGTCAGCATAGAGCAGGTTATCGCCGCTCTTTGAGAAGATGATGCTGTACTTCTTGTCCTTGTTATAGCGTGCAAGATAGTTGGCAATGCTGTCGTGGAGAGCCTTGTTGTACTTCTCCTGCTCAGCAGCAAACTCGTTGCTCAAGCGCTGCTGCAAGCCCTGCAAGTCGTTGTTCTGCTTCTGCAAACCAGCCTGAATAGCCTCAGCCTGCTCACGGGTGTAAGCATTCTGCTGAATCTTCTGCTGGAAGTTGGCTGCTGCAGCCTGAAGCTGCTGACCCTTCTGCGCGATGGTAGCCTGAATGTTCTGGCCCTTCTTCTCCAAGATAGAGGAATACTCCTTAGCAAAGGTATACTGAGTCATGATAGAGTCTACCTCTACATAAGCAATTTTCAATTCTGCAGGAGCCTTGCTCTCTGACTTAGCCTCTACCTGAGGCTGAGATTTGTTGCATGATGCCAATGACAGGGCAGCAACTGCTGCGAGTGCCACTGAACCCAAAATGTTCTTTCTCATTTTTTCTATCATATTATATTATTACTATTTTCTAATAAGCCTTGTTGGCTTCTCTTGCCTCACGGTCCTGATCCACCACACAATGAATGCCCTGCTTGCGCAAGCCCGGATTGTCGTGCACATGCTGGGAAGAGAACTTGCCGTTCTTCTTAAAAATCAACTTTACGCAAAATAATGCCATACAGATAGCAATTATTAACACGCTTAATAACATTAATTTTATCATTTTTATTACCTTTGCAGTGCCTTAGTGCACTTTTGGGTGCAAAGGTACTATTTTTTTGGGAATAACCAAAACAAAATAGTAGAAATAAATGTTTTATCAAAACAAAATAATAGAAAATAAATGAATAAAAGTGAATTAAAGCCTGCTCTCGTGTTCGAGCAGTTCGCAAAAATCAACGAAATACCTCGTCCTTCCAAGCACGAGGAGAACATGATTGAGTTTTTGAAATCTTTCGGTGAGTCTCATCAGCTCGAAACGCTGGTAGATGAAACCGGTAATGTGCTCATCCGCAAAGCTGCCACTCCAGGCTACGAGCACGCTGAAACCATCATCCTGCAGAGTCACATGGATATGGTTTGCGACAAACTGGTGGATGTGGATTTCGACTTCCACAAAGATGCCATCCAGACTTATGTAGACGGCGAATGGCTCAAGGCAAAGGGTACTACCCTCGGTGCTGACGACGGTATTGGCTGCGCCATCGAACTGGCTATTCTGGCAAGCAACGATATTGAGCATGGTCCTATCGAGTGCGTTTTTACACGTGATGAGGAAACCGGACTGACCGGTGCTCACGGCATGAAGGCGGGCTTTATGACCGGAAAGATGCTCATCAACCTCGACTCAGAGGATGAGGGCGAAATCTTCGTATCCTGCGCTGGTGGTCAGACTACCCATGCCACCTTCCACTTCTCTCGCGAAGAGGCTCCTGCGGGTTATTTCTTCATGGAAGCTTCGCTGAAGGGTCTCAATGGCGGCCATTCGGGCGATGACATCAATAAGAAGCGCGCCAATGCCATCAAGATTCTTGCCCGTTTCCTCTTCCTCGAGAATGAGAAACTGGATGGAAGTCTGCGCCTCGTAAGCTTCAACAGCGGCAAAATGCACAATGCGATTCCTCGCGACGGAAAGATTGTTTTCGCTGTTAAGAATGCGGATAAGGAGCAGGTTCGTGCCGACTGGAATATCTTTGCATCAGAAGTAGAAGATGAATTCCACGTAACCGAACAGGCTATGCAGTTCAATATGAGCAGCACCGATGCTGCACCTGTCATCGAAAAAGCTGTAGCCGACAAGTTCGTAATGGCTCTCCAGGCTGTAGACAACGGTCCGCTTACCACCTGCCAGGATGAGGCGATTGCCTGGATGGTAGAAACCTCAAGCAATGTGGCAAGCGTGATGACCGATGAAAATAGCATCAACATCGTAGCTTCTCAGCGAAGTAACGTAATGAGCAATCTGGCGAACATGACCAACACCGTAAAGGCAGTCTTCCTTCTGGCTGGCGCCGAGGTAACTGTAGGCGACAAGTATCCTGCTTGGAAGATGCGCGCCAACAGCGAGCTTACCGACCTGGCTGTAAAGGCTTATGAAAAGCTCTTCGGCAAGAAGCCATTGGTAAAGGGCATTCATGCCGGTTTGGAGTGCGGTCTCTTCTCAGAGCGCTATCCTGAGCTCGATATGGTAAGTTTTGGTCCTACCCTTCGCAATGTTCACACCCCAGACGAGGCTCTTCTCATTCCTACAGTAGAGATGGTTTGGAATCACTTGCTGGAGATTCTCCAAAGCGTGGCTAAATAAGCAAGCGTGCTGAATAAATCAGCGCGGCTAAATAAAAAGAAGATGTCTATGATAAAGAAAATAATGTTTGTCATGGCTCTAGGACTTGTGCTGATGTTCACCTCGTGTGGCGATCAGCACAAGGCTCAATCTCTGGTCAAGGATTTTCTTGATAAAAACCTTGTTGATCAGGACTGCAGCTATGAGCGGTTCTCCCGCCTCACTCCTACCGCCATGATCAGTTTCGACCAGATGAAGGTAATGCGACAAAATGTCAGCAAACTGCCTTACGTCAAGAAGAATATTGATTATAATGATGCAGCTTATCCCGACACCTTATTATATTTAAGGGCTACATACAAGCTGACCAACCATCAGGGCGAGAAGCAGGAAGTAACCCAAACTTTTTATCTTGATAAAGGTTTGACAAGAGTAATCGGGTTTAAGGAAAACTAAAAGATAGTTAAGAATTGCCTTTCGGCAAGGCAGTAAGAATAAACAGAAAGAGTTGACTAGCATTTTAACTAGCCAACTCTTTTTTCATATAATCTCTTATTTCTTTTCTAGCCAGAGTCAGCCGGTTCTCGGCCGCTTTATATCCGATGTTCAGATTCTGTGCAATCTCGCTCACCTGCATTCCTTCGAAAAGGTTCAGGCGGTAAACCTTGCTTCTCTTTTCCGTGAGCCGGGCAATGCCACGCTCCAGAATCTCGTTGATCTGCCGGGCAGAGAAAACCGATTCGCCATCAATATCGTATCTTCCCATCCAGTCGCTAGCTCCCAGGAAGTGTTCATACTCCTCAATCTTATGCTTGCGCCGGTAATAATCGATGATCAGATTCTTGGCAATGGTGTATACAAAACAAGGTAAAGTAACAGGCGTAATCATCTTATCGCCTCGAAGTAATCGCACAAAAGTATTCTGCACGATGTCTTCAGCCTCGTCTGCCGGAAGCGAACGGGACATGACATACAACTTCAGCTCGTTGTAGTGTTCAGAGTAATAATCAGCAATAATGCTGTAATTTGAATTTGTTTGTTCCATGATGGCGATTTTTTTATCATGTTTTTCGTTTATCGATATTGCAAAGGTAATAAAAAAAAAGAAAGCCACCAAAGGAAAGCGAAAAAAAATGTGCTAAATGTTCGTTTTGAAACATTTAGCACATATGATAGAAACAATTTGTAACATGAAATGTTACGCATCGCAAAGTTTTATTTCTCCATTCGAACCTTTTTTCAGGTTGGATTACTTAATCATGTCAACGCTTCTCTTGAGGAATGCGTCGAGCGAAGCACCCTTCAACATACCATTCTGAAGCAGGGCGAGGTCGATGAGCTGGTGAACAATGTTGTTGTTCTTAGCATAGCCCGAGATGATTTCGTTGCGCTTAGCCTTCTCATCGCTGATAGCCTTCTCTGTATTGTGAACATCATCTTTCTCCTGCTGGGTAATCTCTTCAGGCTTCTTCTTGTTCTGCTCCTGATGGAGTACGGCAAGGCGAGCTTCCTGACCCTTGATTTCTGCAAGGATTGGCTTCAATGTTTCAGCAGTGTTGGCCTCAGCATCTTCCAATACCTTCTTTACCAGAGCATGGTCTGAGTTCAGTACGATGTTGTAGCTGTCAGGCATCTGACCGTAGAAGTTCATGCCTGCCTGGAACTGGCTCATCGCCTTCATACGGCGCATGTACTCGTTCTGGGTGATGAGCACTGGCTGGTTCTGTTCGCCCAAGGCCTGAATTTCTACAAAGAATTCTGTTTTGTCGAGTTGAGGCATCTGAGAGCGGAATACTTCTGTCAAGTTGTCAGACTGTTCCTTGCTCAAATCGGTCTTCTTAGCATCTTCCTTCACAATGAGACGGTCGATGATGTCGGCGTCAACACGTGTAAAGCGACTCTTCTCCAGCTTCTGCTCCAGCATGTTTACCATCGGCGTATCGAGCTGACCTTCCATCAGGAGTACAGAATAGCCCTTCTGCTTGGCTGCCTCGATATAAGAATACTGCTCTTCCTTATTGTTGGCATAGAGATAAACCAGGTTGCCGTCCTTATCGGTCTGGTTGTCCTTGATCAGCGTCTTGTACTCCTCGAAAGTAAAGTACTTTCCCTCAACATCTTTCAGAAGTGCGAAGTCCTTGGCACGCTCGTAGAAATCATCCTGAGAGAGCATTCCGTAGTTGATGAAGATCTTGAGGTCATCCCATTTCTCTTCAAACTCCTTGCGGTTCTCCTTAAAGATTGAGTTCAGACGATCTGCTACCTTCTTGGTGATGTAGGTAGAAATCTTCTTCACGTTACTGTCGCTCTGAAGGTAGCTTCGGCTTACGTTCAGCGGAATGTCCGGTGAATCGATTACACCATGAAGCAATGTAAGGAATTCAGGTACAATGCCTTCTACCTGGTCGGTTACGAACACCTGATTGCAATAGAGCTGAATCTTGTTGCGCTGCATGTCGATGCTGCTCTTGATGCGTGGGAAGTAGAGAATACCCGTAAGATTGAATGGGAAGTCTACGTTCAGATGAATCCAGAACAATGGGTCGTCCTGCATTGGATAAAGGGTGTGATAGAACTTCTTGTAGTCCTCATCCTTCAAGGTGCTGGGAGTCTTTGTCCAGAGAGGCTCCACATTATTAATAATGTTATCCTCATCAGTCTCCACATTCTTTCCGTCCTTCCACTCGGTCTTCTTGCCGAAGGCTACAGGCACGGCCATAAACTTGCAATACTTGTTCAGAAGCTCCTCAATCTTGCTCTTCTGCAGGAATTCCTTGCAATCATCAGCAATATGGAGGATGATGTCTGAACCACGCTCAGCCTTGTCTGCATCTTCGATTTCGAAAGCAGGTGAACCATCACAGCTCCACTTTACAGCCTTGCTTCCCTCTTTGTAGCTCTTGGTAATGATTTCTACCTTGCTGGCTACCATGAAAGAAGAATAGAAGCCGAGACCGAAGTGACCGATGATGGCGTTGGCATTCTCCTTATACTTATCGAGGAAGTCGGTTACGCCTGAGAATGCAATCTGGTTGATATATTTATCGATTTCCTCCTCAGTCATACCTATACCATGGTCGCTGATAGTCAAGGTTCCAGCCTTCTCATCGAGAGAGATACGAACGGTTGTGTCGCCTATCTCGCCCTTGAAATCGCCTTGAGCAGCAAGAGTCTTCAACTTCTGTGTAGCATCTACGGCGTTTGAAACCATCTCGCGGAGGAAGATGTCGTGATCTGAATATAAGAATTTCTTGATGACAGGGAAAATGTTCTCTGTCGTTACACCAATATTACCTTTCTGTGCCATAATATAAAATGTTTTTATTCGTATTTACTTTATTATTGTTTGGCAAGGGGGCTTACAAATAGCGTGCCAAAATAAAGGGAAGGACGGAAAGGCCCAAAATACAACACGCCCAGCAAGAGCAAAAGCTTCATTACATTAGGGAAACATCCAAAGCTTTATGCTATTGCAGGGCGTGTGAGGTTTACTTACGAAAATTGAATCTTATGACTAAATGTCTCTTGGAAACCCTTTTGCCAAACCGCCTTCGCTTGTTTCCTTGTAAAGCGAAGGTAGATCATGTCCCGTCTGTCGCATCACTTCAACTACCCGGTCGAAAGATACGGTATGATGGCCATCTGAGAAGGATGCATAGAGGTCAGCATCCAAAGCTCGGGCGGCAGCAAAGGCATTTCGCTCGATACAAGGAATCTGAACCAGTCCACAAACCGGGTCGCAGGTCATTCCGAGATGATGCTCCAATCCCATTTCGGCAGCATATTCTACCTGAGCCGGACTGCCTCCGAAAAGCTGACAGGCTGCAGCCGAAGCCATGGCGCAGGCAACACCTACCTCGCCCTGGCAACCTACATCAGCACCGCTGATAGAAGCATTCTGCTTTACGATGTTGCCTACCAATCCGGCTGTAGCCAAGGCTCTCAAGATGCGCTGTTCACTCATATCATGAGAAGTAAACATGTGGTAGAGTACGGCTGGCAATACACCGCAGGCGCCACAGGTAGGAGCAGTAACAATAGTGCCACCCGAAGCATTCTCCTCGCTCACAGCCAGCGCATAAGCATAAACCAAGCCACGGCTCTGCAGGGAAGCACGGTAACCCTTCGCCTTTATAAAATAGGTGGCAGCCTTACGCTGCAGCTTCAGCGGACCAGGCAAAACACCTTCATGGTCCAAACCATTCCTGATGCTCTGCTTCATCGTTTGCCAAACCATGTCGAGATAATCCCAGATATCATCCGATTCGCATTTCTCAACATACTCCCAGAATGAGCGTCCGTTATCATAGCACCATTGCTTGATGTCGGCGAGCTTGTTCAGATTATAAACATCCTTGGCACCCAGCTCTTCGTTGCCGGCAGTACCATCAGAGATAGCTCCTCCTCCAATGCTGTAAACGGTCCATTCATCAATAATATCGCCATTCAGATCCTTGCCCACAAATTTCATTCCGTTGGGATGATAAGGCAGGAAAGTCTGTGGCTGCCAGATGATGTTCACGGTTTTATGAGGTCTGAGCACTTCTTCTATTGCCACATCAGTCATGTGTCCCTTACCTGTAGCAGCCAGACTTCCATAGAGGGTTACTTCATAATAAGAAGCGTTAGGGCAACGCTCCAGAAAAAGTTTGGCAGCACGCTGAGGCCCCATCGTATGACTGCTCGATGGTCCCTTACCTATTCTATATAATTCCTTTAATGATTTCATATTTTTCTCTCGTATTTGATATTTTTACTTATCGATTTTACCTTTTAAATGGGCTCAGTTACTTATTTCTTCAGTTCACCATCCGAAAGTTACTTCACCTGCTTGGCTTTCAGGATGATGACATCCGTGAGAGGCCTGTCGTTGTTCGCCTTATCAGTAGCCACATTCTGAATCTTATCAACCACATCCATACCTTCGAGCACCTCTCCGAACACGGTGTAGCCGTTGTCAAGGTGAGGAACACCACCATGCTTGATGTAGCCCTTCTGCAACTGTTCAGAAGGAATGGCGTAATCCTTACCTTCCCGTTTCTGCTTTTCTACATAATATTCCATCTGTCGGGGAGAGAAATTTCTGCCCCAGGTAATGTAGAAATCAGTCGACGCCGAAGCTTTGGTCGGATTTTCATCATCCCCTTCGCGTGCAGCACAGAGCTGTCCGCGCTTATGATAATATTTTGGATAGATGATTTCAGCCGGAATCGTATAGTTTACATCAAACTTCTGCGGCTTTTCCATATTCACCTTTCTGCATGAATAATCGCCACCCTGAATCATGAAATTCTTGATGACGCGCTGAAAGATGCAACCATCATAATAGCCCGAATTGACAAGTTTCAGAAAATTATCCCTATGCTTGGGAGTATCGTTGTAGAGAGCCACGAGAATGTTGCCCATCGTAGTTTCCAGCAACACCTGAGGGCAAGTTGGATCGTGCGGTGTTTCCCAGTCGAGCAGAGAATCGGGCTTAGACGCCACAACTTTTCCGGCTGGTTCTGATGTGTTCTGATTGCCTTCACTCTGAGCGAATGTCGTAACAGGCACCGTAAGAAGAGCGAGAGTCAATAATCTGATGATCTTCTTCATATTTTTGTATAATTTTACATCTATTTATGTTATCGGATGCAAAGATAATGATTTTATTCTAAAAAATTGATTTTTTATGTGGGAAAAGTTCCTTTGTTTCATACATTCTTCATATCTTTGCAGCAGAAGACAGAAAATGCAATCAATTATGAAGAAAAATATATATTTTATCATCGCTTTTTGCACTTTCCTCACTACAGAAGCAAGTGCACAGCAACAGGTAAGCTTCGGACCATTGCACAGTCCGGACAGTCCGCGCGAAGAATGGTTGCTGCCTGGCGATACGGTTTACCAGGCAGGAAAACCTATGATTTATCAGGGGAAACCGATGAAGAATGCTTATCTGGCTCCTGCCCAACTATCAGGCAAGAAAGAGACTCTCGGCAAGAACGGGTTACTGGGGAAAGCTTCACTCGACAGCACCTATTATAATAATCCCATCTCCAACCTTACCAACGGTCTGAGTTATCCGCTGGGCTATGACTGGGGGCTGCACAAGGGGCTGAATCTCTCGGTAGATCTTTCTGCCTTTGCCACATTCGGCAAGAATGTGCCTCACAGAGGCGGTTTCACCCAGACCATCAATGCAACCTACTTAACGCCACTCACCAAAGACAACAAACTCTGGCTGGCTCTTGGTACTTATATCAACAACGTAAACTATGGTGGAGACAGTTATCATGATGGTGGAGTCTACGGCATACTGGGCTACCAGTTTAATGAGCATTGGGAGGCTTACGTTTATGGTCAGCTTAGTGTTGCCAACAATTACAATTCTCTCTACGGCCGTTATGGCGGTTATGGCTATGGTCCATACGGCTATTCGCCTTGGGGCTACGGAATGTATCCTTGGGGAATGGGCAGAGGAATCATGCCGGGTGGCTACGGAATGGGAGTACCTGGCGCCAACGTTTTAGGAGCCGGCGTAAGATACACCAACTCCAAAAAGACTTTCTCTATCGGCTTAAACGTAGAAGGAGTATGGTATGATAATAAGACGCCGTCCTATTTCAAGCAATACGACTATCCTGTGCCAAAGGCGCCTGAAAAGGATTAAGGAAAAGATAAAGCATAAAAAGAAAGAGGTTCACTTTTCAATATAATCATATTGAAGTGAACCTCTAAGTTTATTCTGAAAAGAATCAGTTTACATAGAATCATCTCTCTCCATGAGATTATACCTATGAGTTTAGATTCTATTCAGCGAGAATCTGGACTATTCTTTCGGCAGAACGACCATCCCATCTGTCAGGAATGCCCGCTTTCTTCCATTCACCCTTCAGAAGTTTCTGCATAGATTGCTTCAGTAACTCCGGATCTTCAGCAACCAGTTCGTTTGTACCCACCTTTACGGTTTCAATATGCTCAGTATAGCTGTTGAGCGTAATGCAAGGAACCCCATTGAAGGTAGCTTCCTCAGCCACATTACCGGAATCGGTAATCACACCTTTGGCGTGAGCTGTAAGATAAGCAAACGACAGATAATCGAGCGGCTGAACCACCTGGATTCCACTCTGATGATTACTCTCTTCCTGATAAGCCTTGAATGCGAGCACGAAGCCCAAGGCTTTGCCTCGAAGCGGAGCAATCACCTTCACTCCAGCCTGGCGCGCCTCTTCATCTATGACAGAAATGAGCGATTTCATCTCATCAATGTTATTGACGATAGCCTTGCGGTTCAAGGTCAGAACCATATATTCGCCTTCTTTCAGATGAAACTCGTCCATGACTTCAGGACGCTGCATTTTAGACTGAAGGAAGCGGATATTGTCGATAAGCACATTTCCTACCATATAAACCTTAGACAATTCTGCACCTTCCTTGTTGGCGATGCTGTTGTTAGAAATGCCTGCGGTAAAAAGGATATCTGACAAACCATCAATCACCAGACGGTTGATTTCCTTTGGCATAGTAATGTCAAAACTGCGGGTTCCGGCTGCAATATGAGCAAGCTGCACACCCTGCTTCTTGGTAACAATAGCCACGGCCATGGTTGAAGCCAGATCATCAACCACAATGACAACATCTGTAGCATTCTGCTGTAGATAGCGCTCAAACTGCCCCATCACCTGTCCGGTAAGTTCGTTCATGTTTGGACAGTCTACGCCGAGATAAGCATCAGGTTTCTGAATGCCTAAGTCATCGAAAAGAGAAGATTCCAATGTCGGGTCATCCTCTTTTCCTGTGTAAACCAACTGATAGCTGATTTCGTTACCAGCTTCCTGAGCATTACGAATTGCTCTAATTACGGGCGCAACCTTGATAAAGTTAGGTCTTGCACCTGCAACGATACAGATTTTCTTCATTTTTATCCTGTTTTATATATTTACTGAAGTTACAGTTTACTGATATCAGAGTGCTTTATTTCTTGAGCCAAAGGGCATTATCCATTGACTCAGAGGTCATTATCCCTTGAAAAGGTCTTTGATTCCTCCGATAGAGCCCAAGAGATTGGTTGCCTCGTATGGCAGATAAACCACCTTATTATCCTTACCCTGAGCCACTTCCTGCATCATGCTGATGTATTTCTGAGCCAAAAGATAGTTGGCTGGATTCGTACTCTGCCCTACAGCTTCCGTAATCTTCTGAATGGCAATAGCCTCGGCCTCAGCCTTACGGATACGGGCAGTAGCCTCACCTTCTGCATTCAAGATAGCCTGCTGTTTGGCAGCCTCAGCCTTGTTCACGATGGCAGCCTTCTCACCTTCTGAAAGCAGACGTTGCTTTTCCTTCTCACCTTCTGAAGTCAGGATGGTAGCTCGCTTGTTGCGTTCTGCCTGCATCTGCTTTTCCATCGCCTGGAGCACACTCTCTGGAGGTGTAATATCCTGCAACTCTACTCGGTTTACCTTGATTCCCCACTTATTGGTTGCATCATCCAAAACCGCACGGAGTTTGGTGTTAATCGTATCGCGGGAAGTAAGCGTCTGGTCAAGTTCCATCTCACCTATTATATTACGCAAGGTGGTTTGTGTCAACTTCTCTATAGCGTTTGGCAGATTGTTGATTTCATACACACTCTTGAATGGGTCTACAATCTGGAAATAGAGCAACGCATTTATCTGCATCTGGATATTATCCTTAGTGATTACATTCTGACGGTCGAAGTCATAAACCTGTTCACGAAGGTCGATGCTGTTTGTATAAACGTATCTTCCGTTTTTCATCGCCACAATATCCTTTGCATGGTCAATGAAAGGAATGATGACATTAATACCCGGCTTAAGCGTGGCAAAATATCGTCCGAGACGCTCTATGATTTTCGTCTCACTCTGAGGGATGATAACGATGGTTTTCTTAACCACTACGAGTGCAAGTGCTACTAGAGCTACCAGTACATAAATTCCTATGTTCATGATGTTTATACGATTAAGTGAATAATGTTGACTCTAAACTTTCCTACCTAAACTTTTTCTACCTTGAGGATGATAGATTCGTGACCTAAGATGCGAACCTTATCGCCTACGGCAAGCGGTTCGGCAAGATGCGGAGCTTCTGCTTTCCAATCATCTCCATCCAGCTTCACTCTACCATATCCTCCGGCAGGAATCATCTCGGTCACTTCCCCAATCTGTCCTGCCAGCGCATCGGCATTACTGCGGCGGTCTTCCCCACCCTTATGCAGCGATTTCAGCAGATGCGGACGAACCAGCCAGATGCTAAGCATGGAGCAGATTGCCCAAACCACTACCTGCACCCAGAAAGGTGCTTCTACCAATGCCACAGGAATGCTGATGAGCGCACCAATGGCAAAACAAGTAACATAGAAATCGCCCGAAGACAACTCTAAGATGAGGCAGATGAACATCACCGATGTCCATATCAGCCAAAGGTTATGAGATAAATACTCCATACTTAACAATTTTAGTTTGATTCTTCTAATCCTTATCTTCTGCGGGTTGTAGTCTTCTTTCTGGTGGTAGAAGTCTTGCCCTTAGAACCTACCTTATAAGTAGTCTGAGGTTTATAATACTTCAGCGCAGTAGGCATTTCCTTCTGCAAGGCAGCAATACGCTTGGCGTCTGAAGGGTGATCACTGAAAATATCGCTCTGATTGCTGCTTGAGCCCTGTGACATTCTCTTCCAGAAAGGAATGGCCTGCTGAGGATCGTAACCTGCCATGGCTGCGAAGATAAGCCCCATGTAATCTGCCTCGGTTTCATTATCACGGGAGTACTTCAGATTGCGAAATGAGAAATACTGTCCGGCAACTGCACTTGCCACATTTCCTACACCATTACCTACTGTCTGGTTCAACACAGTTCCCAGAATGCTTGTGCCGGTTTGCTGATTCTGCTGCTTGGTGAGCTGCTCAGCACTATGCTTAGCCACAGCATGAGCTATTTCGTGGCCCAAAACGATTGCCAAACCGGTTTCATTCTGAGTATAAGGCAAAAGTCCTTCATAAACCACGATTTTACCGCCAGGCATACAGAATGCATTGGCAGACTTATCTTGTACCAGGTTGAATTCCCATGAATAATTCTTCACATCGGCTTCAAATCCATTCTGCTTCAAATAGAGTTCAACAGCATTGGCAAGTCTCTTTCCTACCCGCTGAACCATCGCCGTATTGGCTGCATTGGTCGACTTCTTGGCAGAAGCCATGTACTTTGTGTATTCCTGATTAGACAGACTGAGAACCTGCTCATCAGATACAGAGATGCGATGAGTGCGACCGGTCAGAGGCACCGTCTGAGTAGTGCCGCAAGATGACAGCGCCAGGGCTGCCACAACCGTCAGAACTAAAAACTTAAACTTTTTCATCTTAACTTATGATATTAAATATGTTTATTCATTAAGTTTATGTGCTGTTTAAAACATTTTTCTCTGCAAATATACTATTTCTTGTTGAAACCACCAAAAAAAAATGAGAAAAACATGAAATATAACCTAAAAATAACACAAGATAACTGACAAAAAGGGATATATAAAAAAAAGATGGCAAAAAAATAAGGGTGTGGCACAATCTTTGCAGTTTCGCAAAACCGTCAGACTGCCGGATGTCAGCTGCCCGAGAAAGCAGCATTATCAGCAGAATGAATTTAAGAAGTATAACATTAAAATATTTTAATATGAACACAAAGAAGGAAGTGCCTGTATTGCTCTTGACAGGCTACCTGGGTAGTGGAAAGACAACCCTTCTCAACAAGATTTTAGCTAACGAAAAAGGTATTAAGTTTGCCGTCATCGTCAACGATATTGGTGAAGTCAATATTGATGCAGCCCTTATAGAAAAAGGTGGCGTAGTAGGTCAGAAAGACGATTCGCTCGTTTCTCTCCAGAATGGTTGCATCTGCTGCACATTGAAGATGGACCTGGTAGAACAGCTCAAGGAAATCGTAGACATGAAGCGTTTCGATTACATCGTCATCGAGGCTTCCGGAATCTGCGAGCCGGCTCCTATTGCCCAGACCATCTGCTCTATCCCATCCCTCGGCCCTCAGTACATCGAGAATGGCATTCTGCGTCTCGACAGCATCGTTACCGTAGTAGATGCTTTGCGCATGAAGGATGAATTCTCTAACGGCAGCGACCTGATGAAGAAGGAAATTGATGAGGAAGATTTGGCTTCGCTCGTCATCCAGCAGATTGAGTTCTGCAACATCATTCTCCTGAACAAAGCAGCTGAGGTTGAGCCTAAGGAGCTGGAGCACCTGAAGCAGATTATCCGCGCCATCCAGCCTAAGGCAGAAATCTTTGAATGCAACTATGGTGACGTTGACTTGAATCTGATTGTCAACACTAAGAAGTTTGATTGGGAAACCGTATCCACTTCAGCCGGTTGGATTCAGGAGATTGAATCAGAAAGAAACGAAGAGCATGAAGAAGATGATGATGAAGACGAACATGAACATCATCACCATCATCACGATCATGACGAGGAAGAGGAACATGAGCATCATCACCATGACCACGATGAGCATGACCATGATGAGCATGAGCATCATCATCACCATCATCATCACCACGATCATGACCATGATCATGAAGGCGGAGAAGTTGAGGAATACGGAATCGGTACATTTGTCTACTACCGCCGCAAACCTTTCGACCTGGGCCTCTTCGATGATTTCGTAGCAAGAAAATGGCCTAGAGACGTGGTTCGCGCCAAGGGAATCTGCTATTTTGATGATGAACGGGATATGTGCTACGTGTTCGAGCAGGCTGGCAAACAGAAGACTGTGAAGCAGGCTGGTCAATGGCTGGCAACCATGCCGAAAGACGAACTCGCCCAGGTATTGATGAACAACCCACAGCTGCAGAAGGAATGGGATCAGGAATTGGGCGACCGCATGATAAAAATCGTATTCATCGGTCAGCATATCAAGGAGCAGAAAGATGCTATTATTGCTGAACTCGACAAATGTCTGGCATAAAACAGATTAAAGAAGTAGACAAGCAGAACAGAAGTTTATCTTCAGAACAAATATTGCTGAATCTAATTCTGCCCAGTTCTTAGCAAAAAGCAAAGGGGAAAATAGCTCAAAATGAGCAGAAAACACGAAAAACGGAGGAAAACGAACAAAAAAGTGAAGTTTTTCCTCCGTTTTTTAGTTTAATTCGTTTTTTTTTGTTAATTTTGCACCCAAATAATAAAAGCGTAATTAATTAATATGAAGACAAACTTCAGACAGGCGTATATTAAGGACTTTGCTGCTTGCTGGAAAGTCATCGACCAAGCTCGCCAAAGTATGATAGAATCGGGACGTCATCAATGGACTGAGGAATATCCATCTGAAAAAGACATCAGAAAAGACATAGAGAATGGCAACGCCTTCGTTCTAACTGTAAACGAAGAGGTGGTTGTCTATGGAGCAGTCATATTGAATGGTGAACCCAAATATAAGAAATTAGTAGGCAACTGGATTACCGATGGCGATTATTATGTAATACATCGCTTTGCCACGTTGCCTAGTTTCCAGCGTGAAGGTTTAGCGCGTATTTTCATCAGTAAGGTGAACAGCATGTGCGAGGTTGAAAAAATACCTAGCATCAAGGTTGACACCAACTTTGACAACACGCCGATGATCAACCTTCTGTCTTCGATGGGTTTCTGCATCTGCGGACGTGTAAACTATGGAGGAAACAGAGGCCAGCGTTTTGCCTTCGAAAAGCTCTCCATAGCCATGGAACCAGAATCATAATTCTCTGACCATCGAAAAACACAACATTTGATTAACACCCTCAAATATATATTATGGAAGAGAAACTATTGCAGATGAAGAACTTGGTTGAAAGACTCAACCAAGCTTCAGATAGTTATTATAACGGAAAAGGCGAACTCATGACCGACTATGAGTGGGACGCCCTTTTCGACCAGCTCAAGAGATTGGAAGAGGAAACAGGCGAAATTCTGCCTGACTCCCCTACTAATCGCGTGTCAGAAGATTCTATCGTAGGAAAGAAAGAGGAACATGAATTTGCTGCCCTCTCTCTGGCAAAGACCAAACAGGTAAGTGATCTTGTAAAATGGGCAGAAGACCGCCCTATCTGGATTTCATGGAAACTGGACGGACTTACCCTCGTAGTAACCTATGACGGCGGAAAACTTACCAAGATTGTTACCCGCGGAAACGGACACATCGGCACCAACATTACCCACTTGGCTCCAGCCATTTCAGGCATTCCTGCTACCATTTCAGAAAAAGGACATCTTGTAGTAAGAGGAGAAGCTGTTATTTCGTATGCTGATTTCGAACAGTTCATCATCGAAAGCGAAGGCGATTACGCCAATCCACGAAACCTCGCTTCAGGCTCACTCACACTGAAGGATATTGAAGAGGTGAAGCAGCGCCACATCCAGTGGATTCCATTCACCCTGGTTTATACTGAGCGGGAGATTACCTCATGGGGCGAACGCATGCAGATGCTGAAAGACCTGGGGATGAATCCTGTTGAACGTGAGCGTATTGACCACCCTACCACAGAAAACATCCAGCAGGAAATAGACAAGTTTACGGAGAAGGTGACAAGCAAGAAGAATCCTTTCCCGGTAGACGGACTGGTGATTTGCTACGATGATACGGTTTATGCAGCTACCGGTTCGGTTACAGGCCACCACGCTACGAGGGCAGGATTTGCCTTTAAATGGCAAGACGAGCATGCAGAGACAGAACTCGACCACATCGAATGGTCGTGCGCAGCCAGCACCATTACGCCTGTAGCGGTGTTCAAACCGGTAGAATTGGAAGGAACCACCGTGCAGCGCGCCTCGCTCTGCAATGTAAGCGAATGCGAGCGTCTGGGCATTGGCGACAAGGGAACCAGACTGCAGGTTATCAAGGCCAACAAGATTATCCCGAAGGTAATCAATATTACAGAGGTTGTGGGTAGTTTTGTCATTCCCGCCGAATGTCCGGTCTGCCATGCGCCAGCTGTAGTGCGCGAGAGCGAGAGCGGCACCAAGACTCTCCATTGCACCAATGCAGCCTGCCCTGCCAAACAGCTCAAGAAATTTGCCCGCTTCGTCAGCAAGGAAGGAATCAATATTGATGGAATCTCAGAACAGACTGTCTGGAAATTCATCAATCATGGTTTTATCAGGGAATATGCTGATTTCTACAAACTGAAGAATTATGCGTTCGAGATTTCCTGTTTCGAAGGATTTGGCAAGAAGAGCGTAAGCAATCTTCTGGAGAGTGTAGAGAAAAGCCGCCATACTGATGGCCGTCATCTGCTCTACGCCTTGAATATTCCGCTCTGCGGCGGCGATGTAGCTAAAAAACTGCTCAGCCGTTACAAGGTGAAGGAGCTGATAGAGACAGCTCGTCTGAGCATGTTTGATGATGAGTTTGCAAGCATCGATGGCATTGGACCGGAAAAGAGTGCCAAGTTTATCGCCTGGTTCAAGGACGATATTCATTTCCAGCATGTGCAGCATCTGTTGTCCGAGCTGATTATCGAGGAACAGGAGCCTGTAGAAACGGGAAGCAAATGCCAGGGACTGACTTTCGTCGTAACGGGAGATGTGCATCATTACAAGAACCGCAACGAGCTGAAAGCTTATATTGAAAGCCAGGGCGGCAAGGTTACGGGAAGTGTGAGCAAGAGCACTAACTTCCTGATTAACAACGATGCTGCTTCGCAGAGTTCGAAGAACAAGAAAGCCCATGAACTCAATATTCCGATTATCACAGAGGATGAGTTCATTGAAAAGTTTCAGGAGCAAGCAAGCGAATAAAACAAAATAGAAAAAGCGAAAGCCAGATTCCGGAATACGGATTTGGCTTTCGCTTTTTACTGTTTAAGAACCTGCAAATTCTCTGTTATTATTCTCCCAGGAACTGACCCATGAAGAGAATGGCGCCACTGTTACGTTCTGTAATGAAATAAACGAATGGGCGGTTGGCATGAAATTCTACACGCTTCATCTCGTTAGGACCCAGTGAGGTCAGCATCACAGCAGCTGTTACGGCAGCAGCCTTGGTTCCACGCTCGCTTACCTCAATCTTTGCCTTCTGCAACATCTTCGATACGTAGAAGCTGCCATTGGCAAAACGGCTGAAATCTGCCGTGCCTGGCTGGAAGATGCTTGGAGCTCCCAATTTACTGATAATCTGATTAAGCGACAGATCCATCTCGGTAGTGAACTTAGGGAATTTCAAATCCACCTGGCAACGGTCCATGTCATTACTCAACTTCTGAAGTTTATCAGCATCCATCTCCTTCATCACCTCGCTGATGCTCTTGCCAGACTTAGGAAGAAGAACGGTCATCTGATAACTTCCATTTCCGTATGGCAGCTCTACAGCCTGCAACATATCATTTTCAGTATAGGCAAACTTCTTGTTCAGGTGCATCATGTTCACCTTCTTAATATCGCGGGTGTAACCGCTGAAGTTCTCGAGGCGGGTATTCTTCGCATCAAACTTCTCCTGCCAGATTCCATTAAAATAAATAGCATTCAGGAGGTAAGAAACGGCTGCAGGGTCTACCTGGTCGATGATGCTAGGAATCATGCCTTTAGTCTGCTTCTTGCACCAGTCATTAATGTGGGCGGCAGATTTAGAATTGGTAAAGTCCATGCTCTCAACGCCAGCCTGATAAGAATCGGCTACGGTACGAGCGAAATCGCTGTTCAATCTGAAATTCTTGTTGATAGCGATAAAGTTGGCAATGTTTACGGTTGTCTGCTTGTCAAGTTTGCCAGCCGAAAGCATCAGCGCCTTATAACAGTCATTGAGCTCCTTCACGCTCACGCCCTCGCAACCGATTGCCTTCAGAATTTCCTGCTGTGTCTTGCCATCAGCACCATTCGCAAGCATTCCCATCAGATAGGCGATGCTCATTGGCGAAACCACCTCAGAATCCATACCACTGATTTGCTGATAAAGTCTGAAAGCAAAATCGTTGTTCTTCTTCACAATGTTCTGCTGAGCCTCTGAGAGGACAAGATAGCCCTCGTCCATTTCCTCATCTGCTGACGGACGGGCAGCCTCTGCCTCCGTTATCTTCTCAGCCTTTGTTGCGTTCTCATTCTGTGTATTCTTGCTAGTGCTGCAAGAAGTCATTGCCATTGCAGCTGAAGCTAAAATAGCTGCACTAAATACTTTCTTATACATATTTCTCTAATTTATTTGTTCATTTTAATGACTCAACGCTCCTGACCCCAAAGGGACTGTTCCTCTTTAAAAGGCAGTTCCCGAATCGGAATCTGAATCGTGAGTTCTGAAGATAAAATGAAAAATCGGCTAATCCTTGCACGGGAAAAGCCGATTTTACTATTTCTTAACAAAAAAATCAATGTTCTATGCTGAACTTTCGCATGTGGTTCAAGTACGGGCTGAAGGCCCAAAAGCTCCTAGCCCAGGGCA
>OJML01000665.1_pt1 | contig 19812 bp, 16 predicted proteins | sample 1597221 | NCBI WGS metagenome assembly OJML01 (sample SAMEA2452123, study PRJEB22498) | human gut metagenome | biome: human feces; feature: human gut; material: feces | place: Australia | collected 2012 | reverse complement strand
CTGTAACCAAGGAGCACAATCAAAGCGACAGGGGAGAGGCAAAGGGCGAGGGTATTGATCCATCCCGCGGTGGCGACGAATAGCAGAGCGTTCACAATCACGAACCACTTGGCATGACGGGCAGAGATGCGCCCGGCCGGAATATCCCGGGAAGCGGTACGGGGATTGAGGGCATCGATACGACGATCTGCATAGCGATTGAACCCCATAGCCGTATTGCGCGCAAAGACCATTGCCAATAAAACTTTAACCAGCAGCAGCCAATCGAATGGAGTATTGGTGCTCCATAGAGCGTAACAGTACGCAGTCAGAGCGAATGGCATTGCAAAGATCGTATGGCTGAATTTGACCAAAGAGGCGTATCGGGCAACAGTATTCATGCAGATTCTGTTATTTTTAAAACACGCAAATTTACTTAACTTTGTCACACCGAAAAAATATCTATGAAGAATATCCGCAATTTCTGCATCATCGCCCATATTGACCACGGCAAGAGTACGCTTGCCGATCGATTGCTTGAAGTGACCAATACTTTGTCGCAGCGTGAGCTACAGGCTCAGGTTCTCGACAACATGGATTTGGAACGTGAAAAGGGAATCACGATCAAGAGTCATGCGATTCAGATGGAGTACACCTATAAAGGAGAAAAGTACATTTTGAATCTGATTGACACTCCGGGGCACGTTGACTTTTCGTATGAGGTGTCGCGTGCAATTGCCTCTTGTGAAGGGGCTTTGTTAGTGGTCGATGCGACGCAGGGCATTCAGGCTCAGACCATTTCCAACCTCTATTTAGCGTTGGGACACGATCTGGAGATTATTCCAGTGATCAACAAAATCGACATGGAAGCAGCAATGGTTGACGAAGTGAAGGATCAGATCGTCGACCTGCTGGGGTGCAAACATGAAGAGATTTTAGCTGCTTCGGGCAAAACTGGCGTTGGTGTTGAAGAGATTCTTCAGGCTATTGTCGAACGAGTACCTGCACCGAAAGGGGAGGAGGATAAACCTCTCCAAGCGTTGATTTTTGACTCTGTCTTCAACTCTTTCCGGGGTATTATTGCCTATTTCCGAATTTTCAACGGTACGATTCATACCGGAGATCGGGTTAAGTTTTTTAATACCGGCAGTGAGTACGATGCGGATGAAATCGGGGTCCTGAAATTGAAAATGTGTCCCCGTAACGAGCTGAAAACTGGCGATGTGGGATATATTATTTCGGGAATCAAGAATTCGCTCGACGTGAAAGTGGGAGATACGATTACCCATGTGGATAATCCCTGCCACGAAGCGATTGCCGGTTTTGAGGATGTGAAACCCATGGTCTTTGCAGGGCTTTATCCTGTGGAGAGCGATCAATATGAAGACTTGCGTTCATCGCTCGAAAAGTTACAGCTGAACGATGCTTCGTTGACCTATGATCCCGAATCGTCATTGGCGTTGGGATTTGGATTCCGCTGCGGTTTTCTTGGATTGCTTCACATGGAGATTATCCAGGAGCGACTCTACCGGGAGTTCAATATGGATGTAATCACCACGGTTCCGAACGTTTCGTATAAGGTTTATACCAGCAAAGGGGAGGTGATTGACGTTCACAACCCGTCGGGACTGCCTGAACCTACGATGATCGACCATATCGAAGAGCCCTATATCATGGCCCAGGTCATTACCCATGCCGATTATTTGGGTAACGTAATGAAACTTTGCATTGACAAGCGTGGCACCTTAAAAAATCAGGTCTTCATTACGCAGGATCGGGTAGAGGTTAACTTCGAGATGCCGCTGGCTGAGATTGTGTTCGATTTTTACGACAAGCTCAAGAGTATTTCACGCGGTTATGCCTCATTTGACTATCATCAGACCGGATATAAGCCAAGCAAACTGGCCAAACTCGATATTTTGTTGAATGGGGAGCCGGTTGATGCGCTCTCGTCGTTGATTTACCACGAGCATGCTTATGATTTTGGACGCAAGATGTGCGAAAAGCTCAAAGAACTGATCCCGCGTCAACAATTTGATATTGCGATCCAGGCTGCGATCGGGGCTAAAATTATTGCCCGTGAGACGGTCAAGGCGGTACGCAAGGATGTTACGGCAAAATGTTACGGTGGTGATATCAGCCGTAAGCGTAAATTGTTGGAGAAACAGAAGCGGGGCAAGAAGCGCATGCGTCAGGTAGGTAATGTTGAGGTACCGCAGGAGGCCTTTTTAGCCGTACTGAAGATGGATTAATTCGTCTGGCAGCTTAATGCTGTTCGCCGAACATTAGATTTTTGCAAATCTCGTTGCATATTTCAAGTAAAAAACGGATATTTGCAGGGTTGTAAAGGATAGCCTTTGCGACACATTTTGCGGAAATAGCTCAGTTGGTAGAGCATCAGCTTCCCAAGCTGAGGGTCGCGGGTTCGAATCCCGTTTTCCGCTCCACGGCACGCAAACCTGATAAGGAATGTCATATAATACTCCATCAAGGTGGTAAGTACTAAGGTACAAAGGCTTATGTATCATGATACATAAGCCTTTCTTTTTAGAATCATAGTAACCTGTGCATTACAATACTATTATACATCTCAATTATTTGTCCATGTAGTTTTATATAAAACAGTGTGCTTTAGCAACTAATTTTTACCAATTTTATTATTTTTGCAGAAACTTTTGGATTATGAGTAGTGAATTACTTTGTACGACCATAGGCAAATTGCGCAATAAATTGCATAGGCTGCTGAAACAACGCTATATTTCTGAGGGGAAGTCAGATTTGACCGTTGAAGAGTTTATTTTGCTCAGCATGATCAAGGCCAAGACCGACCAAATTTTGCAAATTTTAGCAATCGCTACCGGCAAAAACAAATCTGTTGTCATGCGCATGATCGACTCTTTAGAGAAAAAGGGGCTGGCCAAACGGACAGTCAATCCGGATGATCGTCGAGAAAATCTACTCAGCATAACTGAGAAAGGAGAAATTGTGGTGGAGCAGTATCAACAAATAGAGAAATCTCTCTCGGACGAACTTTTAAAAAATATTTCTACTGAGCGAATTGCTATATTCTTCAGCGTCCTTGATGAAATTTCACGCAATGCAAACAGACTTTAACCTTTTTTTTGAATAATTTATTGCTAAAGTAAACTGTTTATAAAGTAAATAAAATGAAATACAGAATACGAGATGTAATTCTTACGAGCGGTGCATGATGGGAGCGCTCACATTATCAGCACAACCATACGAACGGGTCATGAATTTACAAGAGCTGTTCTCATTAGCCGATACGGCAAGTAAGACGATAAAAATTTATGAATCGATTGTCAGCGGTGCTGATCAAGACATATCAGTTGCCAAGAATGCCTATTTACCCGATATTAATTTTTCGGCATCGGCAACATACAATGGCAATGCATGGGTTTCGGACCGTAATTTCTCGAACGGTCAATCATTCATATCACTGCATTTCGGCAACAGTTTTGCCATCGAGGCCTCACAAGTTGTATTTACTGGAGGTGCCATTCGCAATAGAGTAGGGACACTGGAAGTTGAGAAAAGCATTGCAGAATGGGATTTGACTTCACATCGCCAGGAAATTTATTTCCTGTTAACTGGTTATTATCTTGATCTGTACAAATATCGAAATCTGCAGAAGGTGTATGAACGAAACATGGCACAGACCCGACAAGTGATTCAGGATATGCACGCCCGTGAAGCTGTAGGGATCGTATTAACCAACGATATAACCCGCTACGAAGGACAATATCAAAATCTGGAATATAAGCACACAGAATTAAACAGCTCCATAAATATTTACAATAATAAGCTCGTAACCATGTTGGGCCTGGAGCCGCAGACCGAAATATACCCTGACACGACTCTGCTTAACAGTAAAATGCCCAAACCTCTTGAAGTCGAATTTCAAAACAGGGCATTAGCCTACTCACCGCAACTCAATATGAATCGGCTTAAGTTGGACATGTTAGAAAAACAAAGAAAGGTTGCACGAGCCGGCTATATTCCTAAGGTCAGCATCATTGCAGGTGATAACCTCAAAGGACCTATTACCTATGAAATACCGGTATTAAACAATAATATCAATACCTGGTATATTGGTGTGGGTTTGACGTTTAGCATCGGAAATTTATATAAAACGCCTAAAGAGTTATCCCGCATCCGAACCACGAAGGAGCAATACAATAATGAACTTAACTCCTCGGAAGAGAATGTTACGTTGAATGTTCGTGCTGCCTATGTTCACTATCTTGATTCCTTTGAACTTTTAAAAACGCAGGAAAAAAGTTTACAGTTAGCACGTGAGAATTATGCTGTGGTTGCCAATCGATATGCCAACGATCTTGTTTTGGTTACGGATTTGGTAGATGCTGATAATTTGAAATTATCGGCAGAGGTTCAATATGTCAATGCACAGATCAATGTTATCTACAACTATTATAAGTTGCTGTACACTACAGGAACATTAAATGCAAATATCAATTAGTACGGTCATGAACAAACGAAGCAAAAAAATTTTACGCAATATTATCGTAATAGCCATAATTCTTGGAGGATTATTTTGGGTATGTTCAAAATTCATTCATTTTGGCAGAGTCGAATATACGGATAATGCCCAAATCCGAAGGAACATCATTCCGGTCAATTTCAGGATTCAAGGATTCATTGAGAAAGTTTGTTTCGATGATTACCAATTTGTCCATAAGGGGGATACTTTGGTTATCATTGAGAGTTCCGAATACAGGCTAAAGGTAGTTCAAGCCAAAGCAAACTATCAGAAATCGCTGATGGAAAATACAGCGATGGAGACTGTTATTTCAACGACGGCTAACGACCTTACTGTTTCGGATGCAAATATTGAGGAGTTGCGGGTCCGGATGCAGCAGACACAGACCGATTTTCGCCGTTACGAAAAGTTGTACTCTCAGAAAGCCGTTACTAAACAACAGTATGATAACAAAAAAGCTGATTACGAAGCCACGAAAGCAAAATACGACATGTTGGTTCGTCAGAAAAAGAGCACATCTTTGGTGAAGGATGAACAGACACAACGTCTTGAACAAAATCAGACCAATGTAGAGGTTGCTCAGGCTGCGCAACAGCTTGCCGAACTCAACTTGTCCTATACAGTAATTGTCGCTCCATGTGACGGCGTTACATCGAGGAAAGCCATACAAGAGGGACAACTGATTCAGCCGGGCGAGACTCTGCTTTCATTGGTTGAATACAATAATGTCTGGATTATTGCCAATTACAAAGAGACTCAAACGTTTTACATCCGGGAAGGACTTCCCGTAGAGATCAAGGTAGATGCAGTTCCTGGAGTCAAATATTATGGAAAGGTTGAGACACTTTCCAACGCAACTGGAGCTCAATTTTCGATCATTCCTCAGGATAATTCGGCCGGGAACTTTGTTAAGGTTGAACAACGAGTGCCGGTAAAAATTGTCTTTACAGACCAAAACAGCAAGGAAAACATCAACCGGTTATGCTCCGGAATGAATGTTGAGTGCGAAATAAATTATTGATACCATGCCAGCCCCATCACCTGAAGAATTGGCGTCTGCCAGACGCATTATGGCTTGGAAAGACTTTGTACCTCAAGGTCTGCGTTTCCCGCTGTTTATTCTGATTATTATTGTTTTCATGTTTTCAGGAGGTGTGTATATGTCGGCCGTCTCCGAGATGTCCGGTAGTCTGTCCTGGATTACGGAAGACATCATGATGGCCGGCTACGCTTCCATGACTGGACTAACCATAGCATTCCCGCTGTTATTCAGAATCTTGTTCCGATTTCCAACACGTGAATTACTGCTCTTTTCAGCGGGTGTATTCATCGTCAGCGACTATTTGTGCATGATTTCCGACTTTTTGCCGTTGGTCGTTCTGCTCTCATTTATCAGCGGATTTTTTAAGGTTGTGGCCACATTCGTCTGCTGGAACAACATTCAACTTCGTATTACACCAGAAAGAGATTTTGCCGTATTTTTTCCTTTTTTGTTCACCTTTGTTTTGGGGAGTGTACAACTGGCAAATATCGTTACGGGATACAGCATCTATGCCTTTGACTGGCAGGCTATGCACCGCATCACTATCGGAGCATTTATTTTAATATTTGCGTTGGTTTACTTCTGCATGCGTCCCCATTTTCGTCAAGTTCCCTATATGCCATTCAAAAGGATCGATTATCTTGGAGGAATACTTTGGAGTTTGTGGCTATTATGCATCATATTTATTTGCGTTTACGGTGAATATTATGATTGGCTGGATGGAGAACCGATCAAGACGGCTATCTGTTTTGCGGTTATCTTATTGATTATGGCCGTTCAACGGGCAGCTACAGTTCGGCATCCCTACATCAGTCTGAAAACATTTTCACAACACAATATGCTGTTCATTTTCATACTGTTCGGATGTATGACCCTAATGTCGGCAACAGCCACCTCCACCCAAAATATATTTACCAGTTCAATCCTGGGATTTGATGCCCGACACAATGCAGATCTGAATTGGGGAGTTTTAATCGGGATTGCGGTAGGTACGGCAATTTTCTATTTCGGGGTTTTAAAATGGCATTGGCGAATTAAATCAATTGTACTGACTGGCTTCATATCTTTTTTACTCTATCAGACATCCCTCTATTTTCTAATCGATGCATCGACCGGAAAATACATGTTATATCTGCCATTGGTATGCAAAGGGGCAGGAGTAAGTCTTGTATATACCTCTTTAACTTATGCACTTGCCGGATGCGTAACTTTTGCTTATTATTTTGAAGCGATGTGCGTAATCGGCTTTATCCGAACCAGTTTCGGGGCTCCGCTCAGTTCGGCCATCATCACTCAACTGTTCAACCACATACAACAGGATAACATTGCAGGTATAGGTAGTTACATTGATTCGATGCACCCAATGGCCAACACCTTCATGGCCTTGTACAACGAGTTCCAACGACAAATTCTCATGGTTTCTCTCAAAGAGGTGTATGGCTATGCGGTTATTGTGGCCATTCTGATTGTGTTGGCAATATTAGCCTCAGATTATCGTTATTTTTTAGATGCAAAATTCAACCGCATGGTTCGGTTGCTGCAAGTTTGGAAACTGGTTCAACGCAATGCAAACGATTAATTTAATGCCGTCGCATTCATATTTGAGACCGGTATGGCAACATATTGCATGTAAATTTCTGCACATTTAGCATTTCTGAAAGAACAAATTATTTGCGTCTCTTCAGGAATATAGTAACTTTGTGTACTATGAATAATCTGACAAATTATCATAGTCACACCTCGTTTTGTGATGGGAAAGCTCCCATGGAGAGTTTTATTGAGGAGGCTATCCGAGAAGGCTTCACGAGTTACGGAGTTTCGTCTCATGCTCCGTTGCCATTTTTGACCCGCTGGACCATTGACAATCCAGAGGAGACCGAACGCTATATACAGGAATTCCACCGCATCAAAAAATTATACGGGGATCGTATTGATCTATATATCGGGTTAGAGATCGATTACATGGATGAGCAGCATAATCCTGCGAATGCATATTTTCAGAATCTGCCGTTAGATTACCGGATTGGATCGGTACACTTACTGCACTCGACTGAAGGAGAGATCATCGACATAGACACACGCCCCGAAATTTTTAAGGAGAATGTGGAACGATATTTGGGTGGAGATTTGCATCAAGTGGTTCTAACATACTTCGACAAATTGATGCGCATGATCGAATTAGGTGGGTTTGATTTTGTCGGACATGCTGACAAAATATCCTACAACGCCCAATGGTGTGAACCTGGAATTTTGGAACAAAAATGGTATCGAGACAAGATTCATGACTATTTTACGTTTATTGCAGAGAAGAAGGTTATGATCGAAGTCAATACGAAGACCTTGCATCGCAATGGCTTTTTGTATCCCAACCGGGAACATTTCGGATTGATTCACCAATTGGGAATTCCGGTTGTGGTCAACTCTGATGCACATGTACCCGAGTTGATTAACAGTGGACGTCCTGAAGCGCTGCAATGGTTAAAAGAGGCAGGATTCCGAACCGTCAGGCAACTGGATCAGGGCCGATGGATAGATGTCCCGATCGGATAGGATGATCCATACAAAAAGGGGAGGGCTGAATTACAAGAGGATCGCCTGGCCACTTATTAATTGATTTCTAAACAAGTATATTGGAGCGAAGGTACCTTGCTCCACTACTTCCACAATCTTAAAGTGTTTTCACTTATGTTTTTGACAACATTATTGGTGTCTGCCCAGCAGGCTACACAGCAAGCTGCAGATACAACCGTACACAAACTCAAATTCACTGAAAAACTGGCAGAGCTATCCGACATGTCTCTTCGCCAGGTGGTCGAACACATCACCAGTGGTTTGATCTCCATCGCAATCAAAATCTGCATTGCCATTGCAGTCTATTTTATCGGCCGATGGTTGATCCGCTACATTCGCCGGGTCATTGGGCGCATTATGGAAAAACGTAACGTCGATTTGTCGTTGCGCATTTTTGTCCAGAATCTGGTAAAGATCGTGTTGATTCTGTTTTTAGTAACAGTCATTATCGGCGTACTGGGCATTGACACGACATCGTTTGTTGCCCTGTTTGCATCGGCCGGTTTGGCCATCGGCATGGCTCTGAGCGGTACATTGCAAAACTTTGCCGGCGGGGTGATGGTTCTGTTGTTCAAACCGTATCGGGTGGGGGACTATATCGAGGCGCAGGGCCAATCCGGCACGGTCAAAGAGATTCAACTTTTCAATACCGTACTGAATACGCCGGATAACAAGACGATTTTAGTTCCCAATGGCAGTCTTTCGACAGGCATTATCAACAACTATTCACATGAAGAGCGACGTCGAGTTGACTGGACCTTCGGAATCGGCTATGGAGACAGCTACGATTATGCCAAAGCAACCTTAAGAGAACTTTTGGAGGCGGATGAGCGCATTCTGAAAGATCCGGCCTATTTCATCGCATTGCACAGTTTGGGGGATAGTTCGGTCAATATTGTGGTACGAGCTTGGGTGGCAACTCCCGATTATTGGAATGTCTATTTCGGTATGAATGAAAAGGTGTATAAAGTGTTCAATGAACGGGGCATTAATATTCCATTTCCCCAGATGGATGTCCATTTATACTCTGCACAGGCCAATCATACGGAGGCTCAGCTTTAGCCCAATTTGCCCATCAGGTGCCTGATCGCATCGAGCGGATGGAAGAGGATCATGCGAGATCCAGCATAACGCATGACCTGTTGCATCCGCTTTTGCATGTTCGGTTTGTAGCAATGGATCGGACAAGTACGGCACGCACCCTTCTGTTCTCCGAATGGGCAGTGGTCCAAACGGGCCAGTGCGTATTCTGCCAGTTCTCGACAAGATGTACAAAGTTCACGATTTCCCTCTTTGTAACGGCAATACAGACGGATCATCTTAATAATAACCCGTTTTTCATATGCAATTCGATGACGTGACATATTGTTTTACAAAATTCCGCGACGAAGATAGGGATTTATTTAGTAGATTTGCGCCGAATTTGAATGATGATTTTTTGGAGGTTTTAAAGAGGTTTTAAATTATGAAACTGATTATTGATGACGCCAATTTGGATGCGATCAAGGAGTTGTATGAATACTTCCCGATCGATGGCGTAACCACTAATCCGACGATTTTGGCCAAAGAGGGCAAGAACCCCTACGAAGTTTTGATGGCCATTCGTGATTTTATCGGTCCGGATGCCGAATTGCATGTTCAGGTAGTCGGTCGTGATGCTGAGACAATGTATGAGGAGGCGCACATGATCCGGAAACGTTTGGGAGAGAAGACCTTTATTAAAGTTCCTGTTACGCGTGAAGGGTTGAAAGCGATTAAAATTCTGAAAAAACACAACTTCCCGGTAACGGCAACTGCTATTTATACGCACATGCAGGCCTTTTTGGCAGGTAAGGCGGGTGCAGACTATGCGGCTCCTTATGTTAACCGTATCGACAACCTTGGTGTAGATGGTATTCGTGAAGCCAAGGAGATTCATGACATCTTCCGGAACAATGGTTTGAAAACCGAGGTATTGGCAGCCAGCTTCAAGAACTCGCAGCAGGCATTGGAGTTGACCAAACATGGTGTCGGTGCCGCAACTATCTCTCCGGATGTAATTGAAGGTTTGGTCGCCATCGATGCAGTATATCACGCAGTGGATGTCTTTACGCGTGATTTCGAATCCTTCTGCGGCAAAGGCACCAACATGGTAACGGTTTAATCTCCAACGATCAAACTGACACACTTTTTCCGTTTGATTATAGCGGATTGATTTTGCAAGACAATTTCAATAAACTCAATAAAGATCCCCGACAAGAGTACCTTGCCGGGGATCTTTATTGATTGATCTCATGGGCTGGAGGGTCATACTTGCCCCCAAGGGTGCATATCACACTGCCAAACCCAATGATATACTTTCTCGTATTTTACTCCAAACAGCCAGAAATAAAATACTGATAGCCATTATATTACTTATTGCACATTGATTGAATCCTCCAAAGACACCCCTGGGGGATCTGCTTATTTTAGCAGCATTTGGTGAGCGACAGCATCGCTTATCTCTTTACCGGCAATCAGTTCGACCAGTTTCAGCGCGAACTGGAAGGTCAGACCTGGACCACGACCTGTTATGACATTGCCATCTACTACAACCGGTTCATCCACATGCAGTTCAGCTCCAGTCAAATATTTTTCAAATCCAGGATAACAAGTAGCCTTACGCCCTTGCAAGATACCCAAGCCTCCGAGTACCATCGGTGAGGCACAGATTGCGGCCACTTTATTACCAGTATCGTAGAAGTCTCGGAACAACTTTTTCACCCCTTCGTGATCGTTGAACGCCGTGGTACCGCCGGGCAGCACCAAAAGCTCTGCATCGTCCAGTTTCACCTCTTCAAACAAAAGATCGGCTGTTACAGGGATGCCGTGGCTTCCGACAACCACCGACTCTCCGGTCAACGAAACCGTTTTAACGTTCAACCCCGCACGACGCAACACATCAACCGTACCCAATGCTTCGGTCTCCTCGAAGTGCGTAATTAAAAATACAAAGATTGTTTTCATATCTTTTGATTTTTAGTCAGTTTGGAGCCAATAGATATTGGCCCTTCAGACAGATTTAATATCTTGCTCTCCAGCCTCGTTTTTTTCAACTCAAAGCATCCAATAAAAATTGCGTGGACATTGTCCTGCGTCAAACATCCGATTTATTTTTTATTATGCAGATGTGTTGAGGTTGACACAACGCCGGTCCAATCGCTGCTTATAATGAAGATTAAACGCACATTGTCAAATTTATCGATTTTTTCGCAACTCTGTCCACTCTTCCACATTCAATTTCATATTGAACACAAGGGGGGGGCGAGGGTTGTCTGCAGGTGAGATCGAGGCTGTTTCAGCAGGATGTAATTTGAAGCTTCACATTTCCAATGTATTTTGCGAACTACCATTGTGGATCCCAATCGAATCAATCGCCTCTGGGCCATCCGCTATTACGTACGGCTCTATTCTGCAATAGTTCTCTGTTCCCAGACCAACGCACACACCGCCTCAGTTCGACAGAACGGCATCATCCCATGAACATGTATAAGGTTTGAATCAGGTTGAGATTCGACAGTTTCTGAGAGGGCCTATCTCAGCCCGAAGCATCGACAAACCGTCTCAGCCGATCCTACCCACCAGAGTATCGCCATAAGAATTAAATAATTCCTAAATCTTTGGCGATTCGACAAGCTTCAATGGAGTTTTTTACCTGCAACTTACTTAGAATATCTTGTCTGTGACGACTGACCGTGTGTTTGCTGATCGAAAGCAGTTGGGCAATCTCTTTACTCATCATCCCTTTGTCCACCAGATTCAGGATCTGTCTCTCCCTCGCTGAGAGGATTTGGGAGTTGTTGTGTGGTTTCAATTCGGACGTATGACCATTGACGGAGTTTACAATCAAACATTGGGCCGGTAAGTCAAAGGGTAAGGGACTATAAAGACATAACGCCAACCACATGGTATCTTGTGCCGGAATTGATATATAAAACATGCGATGCCACACAGACATGTACGTTGCCGTATTGCCTGTTTTCATACGAATTTGGCTCATCAGGTAGTAGTTGGCCCGACTTTTTTTGGGTTGTTTTTTGATAAAATGAAAAAAACAGAGCTCTTGCAGATGTTTTTCAGAGAGGTCGTCCGGATGAATTAGGTTGAAGATCTCCTCTTCCCAGATGGATGCGACCTGATGGTCGGTCAGGGGATCGGCTATACCGAGTGCCTTCGCAAAGCGTCCGTAATAGATATAACTGACATTGGTACGCAAATCGCTCAATACGGCTATGGCATTCTCCAAGTGGACGTAATTGCATGCGATCGCCTTGTATCGGTTTAACAGCTCTGCATAGGGCAACTCATCGGAAAATTGTTGGGTAAAAAACGCTCTATTCAACTTATCGACCGTACTCATAGGATACACCAGAAATGGTTATTTATAATCATTGTATTGTAGTTAACAACGTTCTACCTTTGCAAAGGTAGAGACAAAATATGGTTATTGAAATGTGCTGCGCCACAGTCGTAACCCTCCGATCCTGTTGATTAGTCTGAAGCCCAGTGTCCACTGCGACATAGACCGTGAGACGACGTTAAGCGTGTAAGCCTCGTGCAACGAGTCTCAGGTGGCTCACGGCGTAAAATGGCTCTCGGGCGGGGTGATTGGAAAGTATCCCATGCGTCGAGTCATAGGACGCTCGAAAATAGGGTTACACGCCGTAAGTGTTGACGAAAGGACAAAGCTGGACACATGGACTGCCTCTAAAGATTTTTTTTTGAGTGGCTTGAAATTCAATCGTAATATAAATAAAATGAGAACAGTATTCTATTTAGCAGCAGCCTTGATCTCCATACAGGTGGGCATGGCCCAGTCACTGGAGAAGATGCAATGGTTCAATGAACCGGAACAGTGGAAAATTGAAAACAAATCGCTTTCGATGTTTGTGACGCCACAAAGCGACTATTGGAGAATCTCTCACTATGGGTTCACCGTGGATGACGCTCCCTTTTACTACACCACTTATGGGGGAGAGTTTGAAGTCAAAGTTAAAGTGACCGGAGATTACCAGGCGCGTTTCGACCAGGCGGGTCTGATGTTACGGATCGACCATGAAAATTACATCAAGGCCGGTATCGAGTTTGTGGATGGCAAATTCAATTTGAGCACGGTGGTTACCCACAAGACATCCGATTGGAGTGTGATTACGTTGGAGAAACCGGTTCCGTATGTTTGGATCAAGGCGGTCAGAAGATTGGATGCTGTTGAGATCTTTTATTCGTTCGATGACCAAACCTATACCTTGATGCGCAACGCTTGGTTGCAAGACCACACCCCGGTACAGGTTGGATTAATGGCAGCTTGTCCGGACGGGAAAGGTTTCAATGTCACCTTCGAAAATTTCAGAGTCAAACATCTGCCAGATCAGCGACGGCTGGAGTGGTTGAAACAGAATGCCGAATAAGTTGTCTGAAAAGGGCGATGGAACCACATACAAAAACGGGCCACTGTTTAATGAAACATGGCCGCATGCGGGACAGGAACTGACGTTCGCTTAAAGAATCATCCGGGAGAAGCATAGGCTCCGCCGCCTTCATAGCGATCGACATAGTGCGGTTGGAATAGCCTCGAGAGAATCCGTTCATGGAAAAACAAGCAGAGACTTCAGGTCCCTGCTTGTTTTATTTATTAGATGAACGACATTCTTTATAGGCGCTGTTTTCTATATGTCTCACCGGGAAGAGGTGAGTTATCACACGGATCCGGACATGCATGAGAAGAACTTTTTGTCGTCTTAATTTGATCAATAGATAGAATATCGAAACGATCTGCAGAATGAAGCAGGTTCTTGTATTGTACAGTGTAGTTAGAAGTAATCTGCTCTTGTAGTCTGAGTTGAGTAAAGGAAATCACAGAGTACTACCACTTTGTATGCCAATGATATGTACTCGCACTGGCGGCACAATATATTAACCAGCTGGGAAGCGCAAAGAAGGAAGCAACGACGAATATTACACAGACATCAACCACGCACAAACACAAAAAAAGAGACGCTAACGAATCCTTTAGAACTTGTTAGCGTCTCTTTGAGTGGTGCCACCGGGAATCGAACCAGGGACACAAGGATTTTCAGTCCTTTGCTCTACCATCTGAGCTATGGCACCATGTTTTTCGTTTGACGGTGCAAATATAGAGATAAAATTTGATTCTACAATAGCTATCCAAACATTTCTTTGAGATTTATTGTTATTTCAATTGTAGAGTGGTGAAGTTCATTTTATTGCAGTTTTGAAGATGTGAAAAAGTATCGCGATAACACAAAAATCGTATATTTGCAGGAACTACTAAACATAATTCAACTGATCTAAACGACACAGGTAACTTCAGCAGTTATGAAGATAGCTTTAGCACAGATGAACTACACGGTCGGTGACTTTGAGGCCAATAAAATAAAGATCATCGACTGTATTCAACAGGCAAAGATGCAGGAAGTAGATTTGGTGGTATTCAGTGAGCAGGCCATCAGCGGCACCCCTGCATATGATCTACTCAATAAGGTCTCTTTTTTGGATCTCTGCGAAGAGTCTTTGGTCGAAATTGCCTCATGTTGCGACAACATTTCGGTATTGGTGGGTCTGCCATGCCAAAACAAGGATAACAAGACGATCAGTGTGGCAGCATTGATTGAGGATCGCAGAATCAAACGCTACATTGGGAAAAAGACCATTGATTCCCGCGATGAGTTGTTCCATCTTTCGCCGTCTGAGGGGTGTGAATACATTAAGATTCGCGGCAAGAAGGTGGCTGTAGTTGTCGGCAGTGACATTAAGACCGAACAGCAATATGGAGATTACGCCGACATTATCGTCAACCTGTGCAATAGCCATTATATGCGAGGCTGCATTGAGAAACGTTACGACTTTTACCGCAGACTCTCTTACACAAAAGCCAAACCTGTCATATATGTCAACAACATCGGGGCTCAGACCGATGTGATTTACGATGGTTCGTCGGCTGCTTTCAATAATCGAGGGGAGTGCATCGCCTTACTAAAAAGTTTTGAGGAGGATTTTCAAGTTGTCGATCTCGATGCGAACATTCCTCCCTGCAAGATCCCGGAACAGAATAAAACCGTTAATGTTTACCGGGCCATCAAACTCGGACTACGAGATTTCTTTACCAAAAACAACCTATCGGGGGCGTGTGTTGGGTTGACCGGTGGCGTGGATTCGGCGGTGGTAGCCGCTTTAACCACGGAGGTTTTAGGGAAAGAGAATGTTCACACTCTGTTGATGCCCTCGCAATTCTCTTCGGACCATTCGGTAGAAGATGCGAAGGCATTGGCCGAAAACTTGGGTATCGATTACCAGATTGTTCCGATCACGCAGATCTTTGCGCTTGTCACCCAAACGTTAAGTCCCATTTTCGGTGAATTGCCGTTTGATTTAGCTGAAGACAACATTCAGTCCCGTTTGCGGGGAACCATGTTATTGGCTTTGGCTAACAAATTTGGTTATGCATTGTTAAACACCTCCAATAAAAGCGAATATGCTGTAGGGAACAGCACGCTTTACGGTGACAGTGTCGGGATTCTGAGTGTTATTGGTGACTTGTACAAATCGGAGGTATATGATTTAGCCCGCTATATTAATCGTAACGGCGAAATTATTCCTCGCAATACATTATCAAAGGCCCCGACTTCGGAATTACATCCCAACCAACCCGAAGCCAATTTGCTACCGGCATATGATATTCTGGACGCCATTTTGTACCGCATGTTGGAAGAGGGCCAAAGCCGTGAAGAGATTATCAATGCCGGTTTCGACGAGGAGGATGTCTATCGCGTCTATGGCTTGCTGATTCGCAATGAGCATAAACGCTACCAATCCTGTCCGGTTTTACGACTGTCGAGTTGTGTGCTGGGCAAAAACCGCATCATGCCTTTGACCAGTCATTACGGATACTAAGATTGCTCGAACCGTGAAAAACAGCGTAACACATACAGCGGAGGTCATACAGAGCGGTGAGGGTTGTGTCGAGGTGCTACTAAAACCTCAAAGTGCATGCGGCTCCTGTCATGCGCGTAAGATTTGCGGCATGGAGGAGGGGGAAGAGCGCATTCTTTCTGTGGTAACAATCGATGCCGATCGTTACCAAGCCGGTGAGATTGTCAATGTATCCATATCACAAGGCATGGGAATCAAAGCAGTAATGATTGCCTATGCCTATCCTTTTTTATTGGTCTTCATCCTGTTATTGGTTCTATTGCAGATCGGGGTGAACGAATTGATTGCCGGACTGTCGGGGTTGGCGGTACTGGCTATCTATTATTGGGTGTTGTATTGCCTGCGGGATCGGATTGAAAAGGAGATTCAATTCGCCATTAGCAAAATCGCTCCCAAAGAGACAAACGAATAAGATTAAAGCATCGAATGAACGAGACTTTACTTTTTACCGTGATTGTACTATGCGTGTTAGGGGTACTTTCGGCGGTTATACTCTATTTTGTTGCACGCAAGTTCCACGTTGAGGAGGATCCACGGCTCGGTGTGGTCGAAGGGATGCTTCCCGGAGCTAATTGTGGCGGTTGTGGGTTCCCCGGTTGTAAAGGAATGGCCAGTGCACTGGTCAATAATGACGACATCTCTGCACTGTACTGTCCTGCCGGAGGTGCTGAGGCGATGAATAAGATCGCCACCTATTTGGGCAAAGCTGTTGCTGAACAGGAGCCTCAGGTTGCGGTGATTCGCTGTGCCGGTCGCTGTGAAAACCGCATTCGCAACAATATTTACAACGGTGCATCATCTTGTGCTGTTGAAGCGTCGTTATACGGTGGCGAAACGGCCTGCGTGTACGGATGTCTGGGACAAGGAGATTGCGTCGATGTCTGCACGTTCGGAGCCATGACGCTGAATCCCATAACGGGCATGCCGGAGGTCGATGAAGAGAAGTGTACGGCCTGCGGTGCCTGCGTTAAGGCGTGCCCCAAAGGGATTATCGAGTTACGCAAGAAGGGGATCAAAAATCGCCGCATCTATGTCTGCTGCTCCAACAAGGACAAAGGGGCCATCGCACGCAAAGCCTGCATCGCTGCTTGTATCGGATGTGGCAAATGTGTAAAAATATGCCCGTTTGACGCTATTACGTTGGATAACCATTTGGCCTACATTGACCCTGCCAAGTGCCGTCTCTGCCGCAAATGTGTTGCAGAGTGTCCTACGGGAGCCATTGTTGAGGTAAATTTTCCACCTCGTCCGCAAGCCAAACCGGCCGGCCAGCCTAAAACGACACCGGATAAACCAACCGAACCAGCCGCTTCCAAAGCCGTAAAAGAACCTGTGATGCAGGGTCAACCTGAACAAACAGAACAATCATTCTCGACACGCTCAGCGGCACCTGTTTCCGGCAAAACAGACCGTTCGGCTGATCAGACTCTTTTTTAATATGCTATGTTGAGAAGCTTCAAAATAGGAGGCATTCATCCTCCCGGCAATAAAATCAGTAAAAATTCCCCGATTACGGTTGCTCCGCTGCCGGATCGGGTGGTAGTACCACTCTCGCAACACATCGGAGCTCCGGCTACTCCTTGCGTGGCTAAGGGCGATCACGTTAAAGTGGGACAATTAATTGGACAGAGCTCAGGGTTTGTATCGGCCAATGTGCACAGCCCCATTTCGGGAGTTGTCACTGCCGTCGATTCGCTACCCGACGGTGCGGGTCTGCGCAAACCGGCCATTGTTATTGAACGCGAAGGGGATGAGTGGCTCGAAACCATCGATCGCAGCGACGCCCTGATTCAATCCTGCCATCTGACCCCCAAAGAAATTATCGACAAGATTGCAGCTGCCGGTCTTGTCGGCATGGGAGGTGCGACCTTCCCGGCCCATGTCAAATTGAGCATTCCAGCCGGACAAAAGGCAGAATGCCTGATCATCAATGGGGTTGAATGCGAACCCTACTTGACCTCGGATTATCGGACCATGCTGGAGCGGGGATCCGAAGTGTTGGTTGGCGTTCAGATTCTTTGCAAGGCACTGGATGTCAACAAAGCCTACATCGGTATCGAAGATAACAAACCGGGAGCGATCTCTCATCTGACCACCTTGGCTGCCGGATATCCGCACATTGAGATTGTCCCGTTGCGCACCAAATATCCGCAAGGGGGCGAGAAACAGCTAATTCAGGCCATTACCGGCAAAGCTGTCCCTTCCGGGGGGCTGCCGATCCATGTCGGCGTGGTGGTTCAAAATATCGGAACCGCTCTGGCCGTTTACGAAGCTGTTCAAAAAAACAAACCTCTGATTGAGCGGGTGGTAACCGTAACGGGCAAAACGTTGCGTGATCCATCCAATTTCATGGTACGAATCGGCACTCCAATCAGTTCATTGATTGATCTTTGTGGAGGAATGCCTCAAGATGCACTTAAGGTGATCAATGGAGGCCCGATGATGGGACGTGCTCTGGCCAATATCGACGCTCCGGTTACCAAAGGAACATCGGGCATTGTGATCATGCGGAACCGCGAATCGTTGCGTACACCTGCCAGCAGCTGCATCAAATGTGCGAAATGTGTCGGGGTTTGCCCGATGGGACTCGAGCCCTACCTGCTCAATAAGTTAACGCGGCTCAAACGTTTCGATGACCTGGAACCATTGCGCATCACCGATTGTATCGAATGTGGCTCTTGTGCCTACACCTGCCCGGCATCCATTCCGTTGTTGGATTATATCCGGGTGGGCAAAGCCGAAACGATGAAACGCATCCGAGCCCGTAAGAATTGTTAAATCAAATTCAGAGATTACGTGTGATAATCTGAATGAAATCTGCATATTAACCCAATGAATAAAAAATTAATCGTATCGCCTTCGCCACACATTCATGCGCCGGTTTCGACCACCCGCTTGATGGCAGATGTGCTGATCGCACTCTTTCCGGCGTTGGTTGTTTCGGTCATTGTATACGGTATGCCAGCGCTAATCGTAACGGCCGTTTCGGTTGCCTGCTGTGTACTTTTCGAATATCTGATTCAACGTTTCTTATTAAAAGGCAAACCCACAATCGGTGATTGTTCGGCTATTGTCACGGGTGTTTTGCTCGGTTTCAACCTCCCCACAACCTTGCCAATTTGGATGATTGCCGTAGGTGCGTTGGTTGCCATTGGCGTCGGGAAGATGACGTTCGGCGGACTGGGATGCAATCCGTTTAACCCTGCACTGGTCGGACGTGTATTTTTATTGATCTCTTTCCCCGTGCAGATGACCACGTTTGTCACCCCAGAAGGGGTAGATTCCCTCTCGGGAGCCTCTTCGATGGCCGGTGAGATGGCAGCAGAGGGGGAAGCAGGTATTGATGCTGTATCGGGACCGACCCTGTTGGGATTTGTTAAAAATGCGTTAAGTGGGGGAGAGACCACAGCCGATATCGCTGCACAAATTTCATACGGCGACATGATGCTTGGTTTCAAAGCCGGATCGCTGGGCGAAATTGCTGCGCTGGCGCTGTTGTTGGGATTCGCTTACCTCCTGTTCAGGAAGGTCATTACTTGGCACATTCCTGTTTTTGTATTGGGTTCGATGGCGCTGTTTAGTGCTATTCTTTGGGCGATCGATCCGTTGCACTACATGAATCCGCTGTTCCATCTGTTGACAGGAGGAGCGCTGCTCGGCGCCATCTTTATGGCGACCGATTACGTCACCTCCCCGATGACTCCGCGGGGCATGGCCATATACGGCAATG
>OJML01000660.1_pt1 | contig 19922 bp, 18 predicted proteins | sample 1597221 | NCBI WGS metagenome assembly OJML01 (sample SAMEA2452123, study PRJEB22498) | human gut metagenome | biome: human feces; feature: human gut; material: feces | place: Australia | collected 2012 | reverse complement strand
CATCGCCGAACATAGAGAAGATATCGTCCATAGAGAAACCACCTGCGCCACCGAATCCGCCGCCACCGAATCCGCCACCAGGAGCATCAAAGCCGAACTGGTCGTATTGTTGGCGTTTCTGAGGATCGTGAAGTACGTCATAAGCTTCAGCAGCTTCCTTGAACTTCTCCTCAGCCTCTGTATTGCCTGGGTTACGGTCGGGGTGATATTTGATAGCTATCTTTCGATATGCCTTCTTGATTTCGTCGTCTGTGGCGGTCTTGCTGACGCCAAGCACTTCATAATAGTCTCTCTTTGCCATTATATATTAATGTATAAGTGGTTTTAATTACTGTCCTACTGCTACCTTCGCGTGACGAATAACCTTATCATTGAGCTGATAGCCCGTCTGAACGCAGTCGATAACTTTACCTTTTTTGTCATCGCCCATACCCGGAACCATTGCAACGGCTTCGTGAAAGTCGACATCGAAGTCCTTTCCTTCTGTCTCGATTTTTCTTACGCCGAGCGATTCGAGCGTCTTGTTAAACTTGTTGAAAATAATCTGCACGCCTTCCTTGATAGCATTTACGTCTTCCGTTTTGTAAGCAATGGCGCGTTCGAAGTCGTCAAGAATCGGCAGGAAAGCACAAACAGCCTTCTCGCTACCATTGAGCAGAAGCTCCGCCTTTTCCTTGAGTGTACGCTTGCGATAGTTGTCAAATTCTGCAACTGCACGCAGATACTTGTCTTTGTACTGCTCTACTTCTTTCTTGGCTGCTTCAAGCTGCTCCTCTACTGTGAGTTCCGCTGTCTTCTCTTCTGCCGAATTGTCAGTGTTTGCAGATGTGTCTTCTGTATTGTCATCAGAAATCACATTGTTTTCAACGTTCTCATCATTGATTTCGATGTTATTCCCTGTATTTTCGTTATTTTTCATATTATATTAAACTTTAGTATTTATATGTTATTTAGCAAATACCTTGCCAATTTGTGTTTCACGAAAAAAATAGAGACAACATAGACATAAATTGTATATGCTGTCTCTATTGCTATGTCGTTTAAACTATTTAATGTTAATCGAATTAACCTTTTGCGTACATTTTAGCTTTCAGCTCCTTTATCTCCTCGTTGTAAATGTAATCATCGTAATCCATGAGTTTATCGATAGTGCCGTTTGGCGTAAGCTCTATGATACGATTTGCTACAGTCTGAATAAACTCGTGGTCATGGCTTGAGAACAAAATGTTGCCTTTGAAACCAACGAGGTTGTTATTAAACGCCTGAATGCTCTCGAGGTCGAGGTGGTTGGTTGGCGTGTCAAGGATCAGACAGTTAGCATTCTTTAGCTGCATACGTGCAATCATACAACGCATACGCTCGCCTCCAGAGAGTACGTTCACCTTCTTCAGTACCTCTTCGCCAGAGAAGAGCATGCGTCCGAGGAAGCCCTTCATTACGACTTCGTTACCCGGACCATACTGCGAAAGCCAGTCAACAAGGTTCTTGTCGTTTTGGAAGAATTCTGTATTGTCGAGTGGCAAGTAGGCTGTTGTGATTGTCACGCCCCACTTGAATGTTCCTGCTGTAGCTTCACGATTGCCATTAATTATCTCGAAGAGCGCAGTCATTGCCTTTGGGTTATGGCTGAGGAACACAACCTTCTCTCCCTTTTCTATGTTGAAGCTTACGTTGTCAAAGAGTACTGTACCGTCATCATCAACTGCCTTCAAGCCCTCAACTTCAAGAATCTGGTTGCCTGGTTCGCGCTCCATCTGGAAGATAATGCCTGGGTACTTGCGGCTTGATGGACGAATTTCCTCGACATTGAGCTTCTCAAGCATCTTCTTACGCGATGTTGTCTGCTTACTCTTTGCCACGTTTGCAGAGAAACGGCGAATGAACTCCTCAAGTTCCTTGCGCTTCTCCTCTGCCTTCTGGCGTTGGTTCTGTGCCTGACGCAGAGCGAGCTGTGACGACTCGTACCAGAAAGAATAGTTGCCGGCAAACACTGTAACCTTTCCGAAGTCGATATCCACGGTCTGTGTGCTGACTGCATCAAGGAAGTGGCGGTCGTGGCTTACAACGAGCACCGTTTGCTCAACATTGCTCAAATACTCCTCAAGCCACTGTACGGTGTCGAGGTCCAAGTCGTTGGTAGGCTCGTCAAGCAAGAGGTTGTCCGGATTGCCGAAGAGAGCCTTTGCAAGCATCACGCGCACTTTCTCGTTGTTTGACAGTTCGCTCATCTGCTTTTCGTGCAGCGATTCGGGTATACCGAGGTTAGAGAGCATCTGTGCAGCATTGCTTTCTGCCTCCCAACCTTCCATCTCTGCAAATTTCAACTCAAGGTCGGCAGCACGTACACCATCCTCCTCGGTCATCTCTGCCTTGCTGTAGAGTTCCTCACGCTCCTTCATGTTCTTCCAGAGAGGTTCGTGACCCATGAGTACGGTATCAAGTACGCGGTATGCGTCGAACTTAAAGTGGTCCTGTTCGAGCACAGAGAGACGCTCACCAGGACCGAGTTCTACAGAACCCTTGTTTGGCTCCAAATCGCCACTGATAGCGCGGAGTAATGTAGACTTACCAGCACCGTTTGCGCCGATAACGCCGTAAATATTGCCTGGAGTAAACTTCAGATTTACGTCCTTGTAGAGAACTCTCTTACCAAATTGAATAGCGAGATTGCTAACTGTTATCATATTGCCTTTTCTTCTTTATATTGTTTCGAGGTGCAAAGTTACACATTATTTTCTGGATGGGCAAATTTTATGGTTAGCATATCTAAACTATAGCTTGGTAGTAAAAAAGGATAATTATAGTACTCCCTATGTAGTACTGGAGTAATCTCAATGTAGTACTGGAGTAATCTCGCTACTATACTGCAGTAATCTCACTGCCAGTACTGCAGTAATCCCTATGCCAGTACTGGAACTATCTCTATGTAGCAATAAAAAAAGACCTTGCCAACACTGATTGACAAGGTCTTTTATGATGTTTAAATCATACTCAAGAAGTATTCGTGTACGCGTGTATCGTCGTTCAGTTCGGGGTGAAACGATGTAACAAGCTGCTTACCTTGGCGTGCAGCAACGATGTGTCCATCTACCTCTGCCAAAATTTCAGTATCCCCCTTAACCTTGCGGATATATGGTGCACGGATGAATGTCATAGGTATGTCCTCGCCTACTCCCTTCATTGGTGCTATGGTATAGAAGCTACCGAGCTGACGACCATAGGCGTTGCGGAGAACTTCCGTGTCCATAGTAGCGAGTCGGGTTGCAGGCTCGCCTTCAATCTGCTTTGAGAGTAGGATGAGTCCGGCACATGTTCCAAAGACGGGAAGTCCGTCGCTGATGGCGTTACGGATAGGTTCGAGCAAGTGTAGGTCGCTAAGCAATTTTGCTTGCACGGTGCTTTCACCTCCCGGGATTATCAGTCCATCCTTCGGCTGCTCCCAATCTGCAAGTTGTCTTATTTGGAAAGTTTCAACTCCAAGGCGCTGAAGCATTTGTTCGTGCTCCGCGAATGCGCCTTGAAGTGCCAATACTGCAATTCTCATTACTTGCCACGCTCAGCCATGAGCACTTCAATCTCGTGCTCGTTGATACCTACCATAGCTTCACCGAGGTCTTCAGAAAGCTCAGCAAGCTTCTTGGCATCGTTATAGTTAGTTACGGCCTGCACGATAGCAGCAGCACGCTTCTCAGGGTTACCGCTCTTGAAGATGCCAGAACCCACGAATACGCCCTCTGCTCCGAGCTGCATCATAAGAGCGGCATCAGCAGGAGTTGCAACGCCACCAGCAGCAAAGTTTACAACTGGCAATTTGCCGTTTTCGTGTACATACTTAACCAACTCATAAGGAACCTGCAACTGCTTAGCAGCCTCGAAGAGTTCGTCCTCAGCCATTGACTTGAGACGACGCATCTCGCTCTGCATCATACGCATATGGCGTACAGCCTGAACAACATCACCTGTGCCAGGCTCACCCTTTGTACGAATCATTGTGGCACCTTCTGCAATGCGACGAAGAGCTTCGCCAAGATTTTTTGCTCCGCACACAAAAGGAACGGTAAACTTTGTCTTGTCGATGTGGTAAACATCGTCTGCTGGAGAGAGAACCTCACTCTCATCAATATAGTCGATAGCGATAGCCTGAAGTATCTGAGCCTCTGCGAAGTGACCAATGCGACATTTTGCCATTACTGGAATAGAAACGGCTTCCTGAATGCCCTTAATCATCTTGGGGTCGCTCATACGTGAAACGCCACCTGCTGCACGAATATCAGCTGGAATACGCTCAAGTGCCATTACAGCACATGCACCTGCAGCCTCTGCGATGCGAGCCTGCTCTGGAGTAGTAACGTCCATAATAACACCGCCCTTAAGCATCTGAGCCAAGTTGCGGTTCAATGTTTGTCTGTTTTCTGTCATAATGTTATTAAGTAAAATGTATTTAGATTATTTTAAATCTTATTCTGAAAGAGTGCTTCATTTCGTCCCAATTTGTGCCGAGCATCACAAATTTACCTATCTGTGAAGTTGAACGCACGTGTTTGCCAATGCACGGACAAGCGTCATAGTCGCCAATTCGCACAATACGCAAATTTTCTGAGGCATCCTCTGGCAAACGATCAATACTTATATCGTCTGGAATATGATTACGATCTACCACTTCATACTTTACGGGGAGGTCTTCCTCAATGAGTTCATTCATGCGCACTTCAATCTCTTTCTCTTCCTTGCGCGAAGGCTTGTGGTCGAGGATGAAACTGATTTTGCTTTTCTTGCGTTCAATGTGCGCATTGCGCGAGCGCTCGCATCCAAACATTCTCACCATTGTTTGGTTGAGTAGATGTTCTGCCGTGTGGGCAGGTGGGTACTCTTCCTTGTTGTGTGCGTTGAAAATCTCTTCTGTCTCCATACTCAATTGCATTTTAAGTATTACACATCTATACGCATCCACATCCACGTTGACGGATGTAGTAGAGCCGAAGTGTACTGCCACGTTTGTACCAGAGAGCAAATCTGTAGCCACAACATCCTTGCGCGGAATATGAAGGAAAGTGAAAGCATGGTCGGGTATATTTACCATTAGCGATGCCTTCGCTCCGTCGAAGTTAGCAACAACAAACAACAATTCGTTGTTGGCTTTTCGCAAGAAAGCGTATTGACGTTCGGCAATATGTTCGTTGACGTACATCAAATCGAAGAAGTCGCCCTCACTTACAGCCTTCTCTGCATTAGCTATGTTGAGCACTTCAGAGTAAAGACGTGAGAGTTCACACTCTTCATCGGTTGACTCTTTAGACACAAAAGCACGATACAGAGACGGAACAGTCCAATAATCGAATATAGTTGTTCTGCCGTCGCAACCGCTGAATCCTTCTTCGTCCATACCACGCTCGCCATACTCCTGACCTGCATATACCATGAACGGATTCTTGCGCATAAGCACATTTGCAACAAGAGCTGGGTAAGCACGGAATGCATCGCCAGCGAAGTAGTTACTTGCAATGCGCTGCTCGTCGTGGTTCTCAAGGAAGTAAAGCATATGTTCGTTGATATCGTCCACCCACTGCCATGCTGTGGTGATTTTATAAGTTGGACAACCATCGCAGATTACGCTACGCATCGTGTCGTACATGCCCACCTTATCATATAGATAGTCGAAGCCTGCAGCCACGTAGTGACGATAATCCATGGGGTTATATACCTCTGCGATAAACAATATGCCAGGGTTGATGGCTTTCACCTTAGCGATAGCCCAACTCCAAAACGCGGTTGGCACCATCTCTGCCATATCGCATCGAAATCCGTCTACTCCTCTTGCTGCCCAAAACAATAGAATGTCAAGCATCTTCTGCCATGTGTTTGGCACCGGCGAGAAATGCTCTGAGCGTCCTCCGGCATCACAATAGTCAACACCGTAATTGAGTTTTACGGTTTCATACCAATCGTTCTTGTCTGGATATGCATCGAAGTGATCATTACCTGTTGCTTTTGCAGGGTATTCGGTGTAAGGTTCGGATTCTCCTGCGTAGAGGTCTATACTTGGGGAGAACTGCTGTCCTACATTATAATAGAAGTTGTTATCAGAGCTAAATCCCATCGACTGGTTGTCTGTTGCTCCAAGGTCAACGATTCCTTCTGGTTTTACAACCGAGTGATATTGACGAGCAACATGGTTAGGCACGAAGTCGATGATTACTTTCATGTTTGCCTTGTGAGTACGCTCTACGAGTGCGTCGAATTCCGCACTACGCTCATTCACATCTTCTGCAAGGTCGGGGTCTACATCATAATAGTCGGTTATAGCGTATGGTGAACCCGCTCTACCCTTCACTACAGCAGGGTGTTGTCGAGGGATACCGAACGAAGAATAGTCTGTCATAGAAGCATGGCGAATGATTCCCGTGTACCATACATGGGTGATACCTTTCGCACGAATCTGCTGGAGTACTTCGTCGGAGAAGAAGTTCATCTTTCCACAACCGTTCTCGGCAATCGTACCATTCTGCTTGCACACATTGGTACGATTGCCGAACAATCGTGTAAAAATCTGGTATATTATGATTTTCTGCTGAGCCATGTCAATTAGATGATACCGTGGGCAGCCACGGTCTTATCGATACGACCAATCATTCCCTGAAGAGCCTTACCAGGGCCACACTCTGTGAAGTCGTTTGCTCCTGCCTTAATCATATTCTGTACGCTTGCAGTCCAACGTACACTGCTTGTGAGCTGAGCAATGAGGTTTGCCTGAATCTCAGCAGGGTCGGTGTGTGGCTGTGCGTCCACATTCTGGTATACGGGACACTTCGGCTCAGAGAATGTTGTTGCCTTGATTGCCTTTTCAAGCTCTTCCTTTGCTGGTTGCATCAGCGGAGAGTGGAATGCTCCGCCAACCTTCAGTGGCAGAGCGCGCTTAGCACCTGCAGCCTTCAGTTTCTCGCAGGCAGCGTTGATTGCATCAACATTACCGCTGATAACGAGCTGACCAGGGCAGTTGTAGTTGGCTGCAACCACGATGTTACCATCGGTGCTAACCTCTGCACAAATCTCCTCTATTTTCTCGTCTGGCAAACCGATAACAGCAGCCATTGTACCAGGGGCTGCCTCACAAGCCTTCTGCATTGCAATGGCACGTGCAGAAACCAACTTCACGCCATCCTCAAAGCTCAATGCGCCTGCTGCAACAAGTGCAGAAAGTTCACCAAGCGAATGACCAGCTACCATTGTCGGTGCGAATTCGTCACCAAGACAAAGAGCAGAAATAACGCTATGAAGGAATACTGCAGGTTGTGTAACCTTTGTTTGAGTAAGCTCTTCGTCTGTACCCTCAAACATAATATCAGTGATGCGGAAGCCCAGGATTTCATTAGCTTTCTCAAAAAGTTCCTTTGCTTTCTCGTTATTATCGTACAGGTCTTTGCCCATACCTACAAACTGTGATCCTTGTCCAGGAAATACAAATGCTTTCATTCTAATTCTTTTATTTAATATTAATATACTCTTAATAACACACAAAAACCTTCATTCCAAGCAAACTTGATAGTTAAGGTTTGCGCATATTTTATGCAAAGATACAAAAAATGTAACAATCGCTATCGATATTTGATTAATTGTTGCTAAAAAATACTAACTTTGCAGTTGTAAGGCTTTGATGATACCCCATCATCAAGTCAACATCACTTACAAATTAGCATTAAACACTCTACATTTAAATATATGAATATATATAAATTGCGGCACGCTATACTGACACTTCTAATATTTACATTGTCAATTGCACATCTGTCCGCTCAGATTAAATGGAATTCTGCGTATCAAGCATATATCGATCAATATAAAGACCTTGCCATTGAGCAAATGCTGAAATATAACATTCCAGCAAGTATTACTCTGTCGCAAGGTTTATTGGAAAGTGGAGCTGGAAAGAGCTGGCTCACCAAATCGTCAAACAATCATTTCGGTATCAAATGTCATGGTTGGACCGGTCGTCGTGTGTTTCACGATGATGATGCACGCGGAGAATGCTTTAGAGCTTACGATAATCCCCGACAGAGTTTTGAAGACCATAGCCGTTTTCTTGCTACACAATCACGCTACGCACGCCTGTTTTCTTATTCGCGAACCGATTACAAGAGTTGGGCACGTGGACTGAAGCAGTGTGGTTATGCAACAAATCCTCAGTATGCTTCAAAACTGATACAGATAATTGAGCTCTATCAGTTGAACAAGTTTGACAAAGCTACGAGGTTCGATCAGTTTATGGTTAAACATTCAACGGAGGATGGCTTAGCTCCCGATGGCACATTCCACGTTATAAAAGCATACAACCATAACTATTATATAATAGCCCGTAAAGGCGATACGTTCAAATCGCTTTCAAAAGAACTATGTATTGGTAAACGAAGACTCGCAAAATACAACGAACGTTATTATAAAGACGAGTTAAATCCTGGCGACATTATTTATTTAAAGCGAAAAAGAAAGAAAGCCACAAAGGAATACAAAAATGTGCCACACGTCGTAAAGAACGGCGAAAGCATGTATTCTATAGCTCAAAAGTATGGCATTCGTTTGTCAAGTCTGTATAAGAAGAACGGACTTAGTCCCGACTTTGAGATAAGAGTTGGTGACAGACTTAGAGTTTATTAATGATAGTATCGGTCGTTACGCATACATACATCCATCAACCGATACCAACATCCGCAACGATTGATACGTATATATGTAACAATCGTTGCGGATGTTTTTTACTCATTTTTCATATGTGTCGATTTCTTCTTCAAACAATTTGTCGAATATATCCATTAATGCATTCTTATCGTTTATAATCTCGCGTATCGCTTTAAGTTTATCTGTGTTTGGCGAGTTCGGTAACCACAGACGTATATATCCATGTGTGGAATACTTATGGTCGAGATGCTCAAAGAAGCGTTTCTTTTGTTCTTCTTTATTGTATTCTGGATAATGACTCAACCCATACTGTATCGTACGGCGGAATATGCGCATTGGCTCAAGATCTCTATCGGCTTCGGCTACAATCTTGCCATAAATGCTACGTGGTGCATGTGAGGCTGATGCACGATGGTCTTCCACAGCCTCCTTCATTATACGCAATTGTTCGGGTGAAAACCAACGCTGAAGACGGCGATCTGCCATAAGTATTTTGCCGCTTTGGATGTGGTGTACAGCACGCGGACCCTCAAGTCCAAGGTCGTGATAAGCGGCAATCGTATATGCCATATTGATGTCTGCACCACATTTTAAAGCAAGTTCAAGCGACTGCTTTATTACATGATTGACATGTGACAATCGGTGTGCTTTATCAAAAGAATTATAGCGGGGTAATATATTTTGCTCGACAAATTCCATCAGATCGAGACTTACGTTTCTTCCATCCATGTTTCGAAAACTTTTATTTTAATTGCAAAATTAATCTATTATGGTTAATTTTGCAAGAACAAACTCAACTAATATTAATAAATAAGATGAACGAATCGAATGTAATAACCAATTCTTTTAAAGCGTGGTTTCTTGCAGCACGCCCGAAAACACTCACGGGGGCTGCTGTACCTGTGATGATAGGCATTGCTGCCGCTATTGCTCAATATGGTGACACAGTACGAGTTGGTGCTGCTGTACTCTGTATGCTCTTTGCTCTCGTGATGCAGATTGATGCCAACTTCATAAATGATTATTTCGACTTTATGAAAGGTACAGACGACGAGAAGCGTCTCGGGCCTAAGCGTGCATGTGCGCAAGGCTGGATTACGGCTGCTGCAATGCGCCTCGGGCTTCTTTACACTACTCTTTTAGCTTGTGCTATCGGTCTTCCACTTATATATTATGGTGGTTGGGAGATGATACTCATAGGTGTAGCTTGCGTCGTATTTTGCTTCCTATACACCATCTCGTTTTCATACATCGGACTTGGTGACGTTCTTGTGCTCGTATTCTTCGGTCTATTACCGGTCTGCATGACGTATTGGCTTGTGTCTCCTCCAACGCCACTTATGTCAATACCTTGGCAGGTGATTACATTGTCCGCAGCTTGTGGTCTGGTTATAGATACACTACTTGTAGTGAATAACTACCGAGACATTGACAACGACAGACGTGCTGGCAAACGCACGCTCATTGTTCGTATTGGCGAGCATGGCGGCTTGACACTCTATGCTATTCTTGGATTTATAAGCACTATTTTGGCGTTAATTGGTATGACATTCCTTAATTGGCAGGATGAGCAATACGCGAAGTTGATTATATTGCTTTATTTGCCATTTCATATTGCGACATTCACGGAGATGCGCCGTATACGAAAGGGTGCAGAACTGAACAAAGTGCTTGGCATGACAGCCCGCAATATGTTGATATATGGCATTCTGGTCACCATTGGATTACTCGTATAAGCACACTCCATTATTCATGTGCATATATTTAATCAATGAGTAGGCAATAAATTCACGTAAATAGCATAAAAAATTTTATAAAAACTTGTAGGATATAACTAAAGTATATACTTTTGCAGCGAAAATTGCGATGGGATAAATATAAACGCCTATCATAACAAGCAAATCAAGTAACAAATAATAAGACTTTAATAATATATGAAACAACAAAAAGCTCTGACACTCAAGACACTAACAAAGAGTAATGTATGGGAAGTTGAAGAAAATGACATCTTCAGAATGTGGGAAACAGCAGAAAAAGAGTCGGATTTCAAAGACAACCGCAATCATTATATGGACGTTATACGTAGTGCCTTTGAAATAGAAGAAATAAAAATAGACAAGCCGGAGGTAATAAAGAAATATGAAGCACGCGACTTTAAGGTCGGAAATATACATTTTGACGACAACGACAACAAAAAATGGGGCATTAAAAAGCGTGCAATCAACCGCATCACAGATCTTACATACGAGAATATACATCATATTTCTGCTGCAAAACTTATTGAAGTTCTTGATCGTAACTTCGGCGGTGGTTGGGATTCATTGTCGCAGAGCATACAGGATATAATAGAGTCTGGTTTCGATATTAGCACGACAACCTTACCTAAAGATCGTCTGCACAAACCTGGTGGTATGTACGATAAAAAAGTTAATGATGGCTATGAGGTTCTCGAAATAACCAAGGGGCTTTGGGTTGAAGCTATTTTTGCAAAGGCAAAACCAAAAGTAGAAAATCACCATAAGCATGATGACGATAACGCCTCTATGAACAATGGATTTGGTGACAACTATGACGAAGATCTTGAAGATGAGAATCCAAGTGAAAACTCTTATGATGATGACGACGATGACGACTTCGATGAGGACAAATTAACAGAGGAGAGCTATCGTACTACATTTGAAACAGAAGAAGATCTCAACCTTGAAGCAGAGGACGTAGCGGATGATGACTATTAATAATCTGCTGCTTCAATAAGTATAAGAAACGATAAAAACATAGCTTATTTGCACTAATGCGTAAAATATTGCACATAACTTTTGGCATTGTGCAAATAAGTATGTACCTTTGCACAAACTTTTTATTATTGTGCAAATGATTGAAATACCAAGTTTTAACGAACTTATAGAAAAGAGTATTATCTCTAATTGGGATAAGGATGCTCTTACCGATTTTAAAGGCGCAACTTTACAGTATCATGATGTAGCTCGCAAGATTGAAAAGCTCCACATTATGTTTGAAAGTAGTGGTGTGCAGCGTGGTGACAAAATTGCGCTCTGCGGACGTAATAGTTCCAATTGGGCTGTAGCTTTCCTCGCAACACTTACCTATGGTGCTGTAGCTGTACCTATTCTTCATGAGTTCACAGCCGATCAGATTCACAACATTGTAAACCATAGTGAAGCAAAGTTGCTCTTCGTTGGTGACTATGTTGCTACAATCATCGACCAAACAAAGATGCCCGACCTTGAAGGCATTATCTACATCCCCGACTATTCGCTCGTAGTGTCTCGTACTGATAAGCTCACTTATGCTCGCGAACATCTTAACGCTATGTTCGGTGAGAAATATCCTAAGTTCTTCCGTAAGGAGCACGTACATTATTACAGAGAGCAAAGCCCAGAGGAGCTGGCGCTTATCAACTACACTTCTGGCACTACCGGTTTCTCTAAGGGTGTTATGATTCCGTACCGCGCAATGTGGAGCAACTACGACTTTGCTATGACTGCCGTAGCCAAGCACATTAAGAAGGGCGATAATGTCATCAGTATTCTCCCTATGGCGCACATGTATGGCATGGCGTTCGAGTTCCTCTTCGAATTCCTCTTCGGCTGTCACGTGTTCTACCTTACACGCGTTCCTTCTCCGGCTATCATTGCTGCAGCATTCGCAGAAGTAAAACCGGCAATCATCATTGCTGTACCCTTGGTTATCGAGAAGATTATCCGCAAAAAGGTGCTGCCTAAGCTTCAGACCAATCGCATGCGTCTGTTGCTCAACATGCCGTTCGTAAACAAGAAGGTTTTCGAGAAGATTCGCGAGCAGGTTGTAAATGCATTCGGTGGCAAGTTCTATGAGATTATCGTTGGCGGTGCTGCTTTCAACCAGGAAGTAGAGCAGTTCTTGCAGCGTATTGAATTCCCGTATACTGTTGGTTACGGAGCTACCGAGTGTGCTCCTATTATATGCTATGCAGATTGTCACGACTTTGTTGCAGGTTCGTGCGGCAAGCCCGTTGTACACATGGAGGTTAAGATTGACAGCCCGGATCCGCAGAATGTACCTGGCGAGATTCTTGCTCGTGGTCTTAACGTAATGCTCGGATACTTCAAGAACGAAGAGGCTACAGCACAGACACTCGACGCAGAGGGTTGGTATCATACAGGCGACCTCGGTCTTATGGACGCAGACGGCAATGTATTTATTAAGGGACGTTCAAAGAATATGCTCCTGGGCGCATCTGGTCAGAATATCTATCCGGAGGAGATTGAGGATAAGCTCAACTCGCTGAATATGGTTAACGAGTGCATTGTCGTTCAACGTGGCGAGAAACTTGTTGGTCTTGTTTATCCCGACTTCGACGAGGCAGCTACAATGCAGCTCAACGACTCCGACCTTGAGAACATCATGGAGGAGAACCGCCAGGAGCTCAATGCTTCACAGCCTCCTTATTGTCGACTTGCTGCAATTGAGATTGTAAAGGAAGAATTTGAGAAGACCCCGAAGAAGAGTATTAAGCGCTATTTGTACAAGTAAACGCATACAACATTGAAGCATAGCAACATAGCAACATGCTTCTCCATACAAAGAAAAAGGATAATTATGATACGCTGTTTAAATATTACAGCAATCATAATTATCCTTTTTGTTGTTCTATTATCGATTATTTCTTTTCAACTGGAACTGCATACCAATCACCGGTTTCTTTTACGAGCTTACGTCCGAAACTTATCGGATAACCAGGACGTGTTACAGACTGGAGCAACTTGCCGTCTTTCTCCTTCTTTACAGCCATGTCGTTGTACTTGACAATGATACGTGTAGCAAGACGCTTCCAGTTTGCAAGCATCTCGTCTGCCTTTGCGTTGCTGTAGTTGTTCAGGAGTTTCAAAGCTGCAGCCTTGTCTGTCAGATACAAGTCGGCAGCATGCTTCTCTATAGAAGTCTGATTTGCGAAGTAGCTTGTTTCGAGCGAATCGCGAACTGCCTTAAGTTCCGGGAACAACTGCGAATAGCGTGGATAGACCATGTTGCTCACCATGTTGCAAAGCCAGAAAGCGTTGTCAGAACTGAATGTAACAGCGTCAGCACCCTTCGTGTTGTAGCATGCAGGCTGAACAGTATTGCCGCAATATACCGGTGTATACGCTACCATGTTTGCATCGTCATTGCCGAACCACAATACGCCACCGATTTCGCGTGGCAACCATGAACGCAACTGCGACACAAATGTGAAAGCAGTCTGCTGCGTAGAGATAGGACGCTCGTTGAAATATTGTTTACCATCGACAGTGAAAGTCAACGGAGTGGGACGATAAGGCATCTCGTAGATACCGCCACCGATGCTTGTTGTGTCGAGTGCAAGAGCAGTGCCTTCATAATGATCGCGCATGCCGTTCTCTACATCAGCCACAGAAAGCTTACGGTTAGGGACAATCCACAAAGGCATGTCCTCTGCATCCTTATCCTTACCTAAAGCCCAAGGCAAGTAACGGTCAAATCCATCAGCATAGTGATTGAAGAAGCTCCAAACGCGTGCATCGCAGAAGCGGCGACCAGAGAAATCAGGGAAAGCATATGTATTTTTCCAAGAGAACTCAGAATCCTTACCATTGAACCATCCCATCTTACGGGCGTAAGAAATTACGTTCTTCGAGTAAAGCACGTTCTTCTTGTCCTTCATGTTGAACTTGCCAATACGGCTTTGGTTTGCATGTGCACAAATAGCATCATCAGGTATGCGCATTGCTACCCAAACAACGCCTTTTGAACCGGCACCTGTACCCTGCATCTCCATAATCCAAGCCTCGTTGGGGTCGCAGATAGAGAAAGTCTCACCTTCTGAGTTATAACCATATTTCTCTACAAGCGATGTCATTACGCTGATTGCCTCACGTGCAGTCTTTGCGCGTTGCAAAGTTACGTAAATAAGCGATCCGTAATCAAGAATTCCGGTTGAATCGACCATCTCCTCACGACCGCCATACGTGGTCTCGCCGATTGAAAGCTGAAACTCGTTGATATTACCTATAACGTTATAAGTAACTGGCGCTTCCTCAATCTCTCCATGATACACGCCAGAATCCCAATCGTAGATGGCGCGCATTGTGCCCTTGGGGTGAGTGCCAGCAGGATAATGACAGAGATATCCAAACATGCCGTAATCGTCAGCATTGTAAGACACCATGACCGAACCGTCAACACTCGCCTTCTTACCTACAATGAGGTTAGAGCAAGCGAATGCTCCGCTTGAAGCAAGGAGCATTGCTGCTGAAAGAACTAATGATTTCATAGGCTTCGCTATATTTAATCGCAAGCCTTGAAGCTCATGTCAAGACCCTTTACCGAGTGGGTAAGAGCGCCAACAGAGATGAAGTCGACACCACACTCTGCATAGTCGCGAATTGTGTCGAATGTGATACCACCACTCGACTCTGTCTCGAACTTACCACCTACAATATCTACAGCCTTTTTTGTATCTGCAACAGAGAAGTTGTCGAGCATGATACGATTAATGCCACCGCAGTTCATTGCCTCTGCAAGCTCATCAAAGTTGCGCACCTCAATCTCAATCTTAAGGTCGAGACCTTTCTCCTTAAGATATTCATGACAACGAGTAATTGCATTGGTGATACCACCACAGAAGTCAATATGATTATCCTTCAAGAGAATCATGTCGAACAAACCGATACGATGGTTCATGCCTCCACCAATCTTCACAGCCTGCTTTTCAAGCATACGCAAGCCTGGAGTTGTCTTGCGTGTGTCAAGCACGTGAGTTTTTGTGCCCTTCAGACGTTCAACATATTTGTTTGTCATTGTTGCAATACCACTCATACGCTGCATGATGTTCAGCATGAGACGCTCTGTTTGTAGCAGAGAACGAACCTTAGCAGTAACAACCATTGCAATGTCGCCCTTCTTCACAGGTGTGCCATCGTTGATAAGCACCTCTACCTGCATAGTAGGATCGAACTTTGCAAACACGCGCTTTGCTACCTCTACACCAGCAAGGATGCCATCCTCCTTAATGAGAAGGTGCGATTTGCCCATAGCGTCCTCTGGAATGCAACACAATGTAGTGTGGTCACCATCACCTATGTCTTCTGCAAATGCTAAATCGATAAGTCGATCTTCTAATTCGTTTACGCTTAACATAATCTTAAAATTTTTAATTTGTTATTATATTAATATATTATTGTCTTTAAAAGCCTGCAAGCCAACAGCTGTTTTCTTGATAATGATTGTTCCGCCAAGCCAGATAGTAAACGCAATCTCTTTTTCGAGGTGGAACACTCTCTTCACAACGCCATCCTCTATCTCCACCACTCCATTTGCTATGGAATTGTCATCACTAACAATGTGATGGGCTGCATATAGATTACTCATTGCTTTAAGGATTATTGCTTTTGTTTAAGCATTAATGGTTTCTTTGATTGCAGAATGAGACTGCTATCATTAGTTGTTTTTAGCGAGTCTACTTTGTTGCCGTTCGATTGCTCTGCACGCTTTGTATGCATACGTATCAACTTGATGTTCGTAATAAGCAACATCTTCAACGTTGTCTTTGATGTCAAGTTTTGGTTCTGCGTATTATTGTGCAAGAAGAAACCCTTTATGCTCTTTATCTTTAAACGCCCTGTATTATTTATCTGCAAATGATAGTGGGTGCTTGACATAAGCGAATTGCTTACCACCTCTACCGAATCGTTGCTATATGTTACCGCAAGTAATGCAACACCATCTCGCATTCCATCTTGATAGATAAACTTCGTGTCGAAATCGAGGAATATTCTATCGCCTTCATGGTAGGAAGTATCAGCTTTTATCTCGAATGTCTTACGATTAAAGGCTAAGTATGGTGATAGAATAACGATTGGTGACGACTGCCACACGTTTGTTGTGTCTGAGTTGTTTATAATCTCATCACCTATGCTCAGCTGCGAACCACCATATATAGCCGATTCGTTATTGAGTCGCTCCGCCACTTTATCGTACACATCTTCAAGCAACTTTGTGTGACGAGTATAGTAAACTAAAGACGAATCAAAGTCAGCCTGACTAACCCTGTGTTTCTTTAGAATATATGCTTGATAAGCGCGCATAGCTATAGTGTCGCCAGTTGTATTAACGCTTTGAATACCCTCAGCAATGTGGTAATCGTATATGATATCAGCCATTTTGTTGGGCTGAAGATACTTGCTGGGTATTCCTGGTTTGCAGCTGATGATGCCCAATACGGACATTATAACAATGGCACAATATATAACTCTTTGCATTATGTATGTATATTATTTGTTAGAAAACAAAACTTCCAACTGTTTTCTATAGAATAGTAACAAAGTAACTACACCAACGCTGATACATGCATCAGCGAAGTTGAATACGGGGGAGAAGAATACATATTCAGAACCTCCGACATAAGGCATCCACTCTGGCCATGTGGTCTGAATGATTGGGAAGTAGAACATATCTACAACTTTACCATGAAGGAATGTAGAATATCCCTCACCAAACGGAACAAACTGCGAGACTGTGAATGGTGTTGAAGCATCGAATATCAAGCCATAAAACAGACAGTCGATTAAGTTGCCAGCAGCACCTGCAAGCACCATCGCAATTAATACGATGTATCCGATAGGTGCCTCATTTTTCTTGATTATCTTAGCAAGATAGTAACCAATAAAGCCTATAGCAAAGAGACGGAAGAGGCTGAGTACGAGTTTGTTTATGAATTTCATTCCATAAGCCATTCCGTTGTTTTCTATGAATTCGATATAGAACCAATCTGTCACTCGCTTAGCCTCGCCGAGTGTCATATTGGTCTTCACTTCAATTTTTATTATTTGGTCGATAAGCAGTATAGCTATAACAATAGCTATTGCTATCCATGCTTTAAATGTTTTGTTGTTCCGTATCATTGATTATTAAAAATATGGGAGTGTACCAAGTCCTTGCATACATTATTATATATGCAGTCCTGATACACTCACAATTAGTAGCGACTACTACTTTTTACGTGCATTCTTTGATGCGACACTAAGTGTAGCATGGGGTACAACGCGAAGACGTTCCTTTGGAATGAGTTCGCCTGTCATACGGTCAATACCATAAGTCTTATTCTCCACACGCACCAAAGCAGCCTCCAGTCCCTGTATGAACTTCTGCTGACGATTAGCCATCTGTGCAATCTCTTCTTTTGATTGCGATGCACTACCCTCTTCGAGAGCTTTGTATGTAGGAGATGTATCTTCTATGCCATTGCCATCTGTATTACGCAGCTGCTCCATCATCGAATTAAAATCGCGACGAGCAAGGCGCAACTTTTCGTTAATTATCTCGCGGAACTCTTCAAGTTCCTCGTCCGAATAACGTGTCTTTTCTGCCATGATTGATAGGGTTTAGTAAGATTGAAAATGTAGTTATTTAAAAGTAAAGTGAGGGCGTGCTTGTGCAACACGCCCTCATGTGTTGATTATCATTAGTTCTTAACGATTTTTACGTTCAGCTTGAAATCGTCGATTTCAACCTCTACGCCGTCGTTTTCAGCTACGTTAATATCAAGAGCAAGAACCTGCGACTTTATGTAATCAGCATAACCCGCGATAGCGTTTTCTATGCGCTCGTTAGGCGAAACTGTTACATGAATACGGTCTGTAATCTCAAGACCCGACTCCTTGCGGATATTCTGAATGCGTGAGATAAGCTCGCGAGCCATACCCTCGTTGCGGAGTTCGTCGGTAAGCTCAATCTCAAGAGCAACTGTCAGGTTGCCCTCGTTGCTTACGAGCCAGCCTGGGATATCCTCAGAGATAATCTCTACGTCAGCCACCTCGACGGTTACGTCCTGACCCTCTACGTTCACAACGATGCTGCCGTTGTTCTCGAAGAGTGCAATCTGCTCCTGGTCGAACGCAGAAACAGCTGCTGCGATGCCCTTCATGAGCTTGCCGAACTTCTTACCCATTGTGCGGAAGTTGCACTTCACCTTCTTCACGAGAACGCCGTTGCCCTCGACGAAGCGGAGTTCCTTCACGTTTACCTCGCTAAGAATAAGATCCTTCACAGCCTCGATGTGGCGGCGCTGCTCCTCGCTTGCTGCCGGAACCATGATAGCCTGCAGCGGCTGACGCACAGCGATGTTCACCTTCTTGCGTAGAGCGTGAATCATGGAAGTGATGGTCTGTGCCATACCCATGCGGCTTTCAAGTTCGCTGTCGATGAGACTCTCATCGGCTACTGGGAACTTAGCTAAGTGAACCGACTCTGTGCCCTCAAGCTCGTTTACGCCGAGGTCGCAGTAGAGCTGATCGGCAAAGAACGGAGCGAACGGAGCGAGCAACTTAGCCACGGTCTTAAGACAAGCATAGAGAGTCTGATAAGCAGCCAACTTGTCCTTAGACATGTCTGTACCCCAGAAACGTTTGCGGTTAAGACGAACGTACCAGTTGCTGAGGTCGTTGTTCACGAAGTCGATGATGAGACGACCGGCGCGTGTCGGGTCGTAGCCCTCCATCTCCTTTGTTACATTCTTCACAAGAGTGTTGAGTACAGAGAGCACCCAACGGTCAATCTCCGGACGCTCTGCCACCGGAACAAGCTCAGCCTTAGCGTCGAACTCGTCTACGTTGGCGTAGCCGCTGAAGAATGAGTAAGTATTATATAATGTGCCGAAGAACTTGCGACGCACCTCGTCAACACCCTTCGGGTCATACTTGAGGTTGTCCCACGGCTCAGAGTTAGTCATCATGTAGAAGCGAACAGCGTCAGCACCGTACTCCTCTATCTGGTCGAACGGATTGACAGCGTTGCCCAAGTGTTTAGACATCTTGTTGCCCTTTGCGTCGAGCACAAGACCTGATGATATTACGTTCTTGAACGCAACCGAGTCGAACACCATTGTAGCGATAGCGTGCAATGTGAAGAACCAGCCACGTGTTTGGTCAACGCCCTCGTTGATGAAGTCAGCTGGGAAGAACTTTGGCGGTATAGCCACGCCTTCGTAGTTGCTGTTCACAAGAGCCTTGCGATCGTCCTCTGTGCCACGCGCCATCTCGCCCTCGAACGGATAGTGGAGCTGTGCGTAAGGCATAGAACCAGAGTCGAACCAAACGTCGATGAGGTCGCTCTCGCGGTGCATTGGCTGACCCTCGTCGTTCACGAGCACGATATTGTCTACATACGGACGATGGAGGTCTACGCGGTCGTAGTTCTCCTTAGAGTAGTCGCCCGGTACGAAGCCCTTGTCCTTCATA
>OJML01000659.1_pt1 | contig 19927 bp, 16 predicted proteins | sample 1597221 | NCBI WGS metagenome assembly OJML01 (sample SAMEA2452123, study PRJEB22498) | human gut metagenome | biome: human feces; feature: human gut; material: feces | place: Australia | collected 2012 | reverse complement strand
CTTCATTTTCCCTCCTCTTAAAATAGGGGACGTACGGATAGTGTTGCGTACGCCCCGTGGCTTTCTGTCTTGTTAGAGGAGGGACAGAAAGAACGAGCAAAAACACCCTTTTTAGCGGCTTTTAACTACCGCACGCGCCCCCCCTTACAGACTCACTGCTTATTAAAATTTACCAAAAAAAAAAAACGGAGTCAATCCTCTGCGATAAACAGCGAAAAACCAACGACAAAAACGACATTTTTTACCGTCATTCCCGAAAAAGAGGCCGCCCGCTATAGGGTGCGGCCCGCAGGGAATGGGAATCTGTGTTTTGCCGTTTTTGTTTTCTTGCGTAACTGCAATATCCCCGACAAAAAACTCTCGGGGATGACGCTTGCTTTTGCTTTTTGTCGTCATCCTGAAAAGTAGGCCAGCGCGGAGCGTTCCAAGATCTGTTGTTATAAAACAAGGATTAGATTACCGAACGCGCCGCGCCGACAAACCTTCCAGAATGATTGTGTTAAATAACGACACAGCAAACAACACAATACCCCCGCCTAGAATGAACCAAGCGGGGGTTGCGTTAAAGTTTTAGCAGGCTTTGCCCTTACATATTGGCATACGGGCGAACAACATTTAACAATTTGTTTTCCCGCGTCTTCGCCCAATGCAAAATAGGATACAGGCACTCCGCGTTCTTTTTAAGATAGACCAAGTAATAAAGCACGCTTAAACCTTTATCGTTAATGGGCATAAGGATACGTCCGTAATCTTCCTGATAATAGCGGCGGGCCAAGCGGCTAAGCGCCAAAGCCTGCTGGGGATTTTGTTGGGCCGCTTGTTTAAACGATTCATAATCGTTGTAAATAGTAATTTTATGGCGTTTGGAAAATTTCTCCCAAAACGGCACCAAATACTGCGCATACGCGCCACCCTCGCTAAGAACAGCAAGGTCCAAGTTCTTTTCTTTATCCAAACGGATATATTTCCGTTTTGCCAAGGGATGATTTTTCGGAACTGCCAAACATAAGCCTTCTTTGGCAACAGAAATGCTTTCAAAATCTTTTTTATTTTTGCGCGGCAACGATAAACAAATCACCGCATCAGCCTTCTTTTCTTCTAAGGTAGGCCCCACCTCGTTATCCGCGTGCAACAATAAGGAAGAAATTTTAGTTTGCGTACACTTCTGCTGGAAGAAAGGCAACACCAAACGGTATGGCCCTGGGTCCGTAAACGCCAGCGAAGCCGCTGTGTTACGCTCCCCATAGGTGCGGAAGAAGTGCCTCATTTCGCTCACTTGGCTTAAAATATTCTCCGCAAATACCACGGCTTTTTTGCCGGCAGCATTTAAAATAATGCTGTTATTTGCCCGGACAAAAAGTTGCATATTCAAATCCCGTTCCAATTTTCTGACCGCCACGCTCAATGCGGGCTGTGATACCTGCAATTTTTTTGCCGCACGGGACATATTGCCCGTTTGCGCAATCGTTGTAAAATATACCAGTTCTGTCAATTCCATAAGCCACTCTATATATTTACTGCTTATAACTAAATGGTATCAAACTACACGAATTATTATTTTTAAATTATATCACATCTAACGGACAAGGAAACTCCTTTTCCGCAAAAAATTTACCGGTTGGCCCACCGCCAAAAGGCATCCTCAAAATTTGCGGCCGAGGAATAACGGTACGCCCGGCTCATTGCCTTTTCCACCGAGTACGGTTGATAAACCGTTTTTCCACGGGAATCCTTTTGCAGAAATCCGGTGGCCGGATCACGCACCGGCTCCCCCTGGGCAAGCAAGCGCGTAAACTGTTCAAACTGCATACGATTGGATGGCGACGTTCCCCCTGCGGGATTTAACAAAAAACGCACCATCACATAGGCTTGGAAATACCAATCCTGCGTTTTGTTCCGGCTTTCCGCCATTTCCAGGGAACCTTCTTGCATAAACTGGTCAAACGGAACCAAATATTGTGGCGGGCCCTGACGTTTGGCAGTCAATTTTTTGCCAAATGTAGAAGCGCGTGCCGAGGAAGAAAAACTGCCAAAGGCAGACTGTCCGGACGGGTCGCGCTGGAAATTAAGCGTTTTAAAATCGTTGTTCCACGGCCCGTTTCCACCCGCATAGGACTGGTCCTCCAACAGCACCGCCAAGCCCTCGTCCAACCAGGTAGGAGTCATAATACGGCCCGTTTTGTGGCTGTCAAAAAACTGCTGGGTAAAAATATGCGTCAATTCGTGGGTGAAACTTTCCTTTAAATTTTGGCCCTGCTTATTGCCGGGAGTGTCATACACCACAATTTCCCCACGCGTGGGGTATGCAAGTGCGCCCGACCAAGCCTTGGCGTTTGGCTCATAGCGCAAATAAGATTGGTGGTCCTGATACACAAACACGCGGACCTTGCCGGACATCATCCACGGAATAAAGCGACGCAAGGTTTGGTAGGCGTTTTCAAACGTCATAGACATATTGGATGAACTAATCCCGCCGTTCGTGCGTTTTTGTGTGTAAATTTCAAAATGCGTACTTTGGGAAGCCACCCACGTTACGCCAGGGCGGAAGGCATTGGGGTTAAATTTTTTGTTTGGCGCGGGAACTTTGTTCGGGCGGTTTTGCGAAGCAGGCGCCGGAATTTTCCGTCCGGCGGATTCGGCGGCCTCTTTGGATTTTTCCAACATACGCACCGCGTATTCCAATTCAGCATCTGCGGCGGCTTCCTCGCTTGACTCCTCGTCAGAAGTAGCCGCAGTGGCTTCGGTTTCCGCCTGGTCGCTTGGCGGTAAAAGGGCGTTATTTTTTTCTATATCTTTTTCTAACTGGGTGGGCTTGGATGTCTTTTGCGCGGCAGCGTTTTTTGCGGCCGCATTTTTGGCCGCCGTACGGCGTTGGGACTTGGCGGCTTGCACGCGCTTGGCAGCCGCAGGCGAAAGCGTTTTTTTGGTTGGGACCACCGAGGTTTGCACCGTCGTTACCGTTCCGCCCACAGAAAGGGGCATATCTAACGTATTAGCGGAACTTGCCGCAGAAGAAGCGGCGGGCGTAGCCGGGGTATTATTTACGGCCGCTACAACATTAGCAGGTTTAGCGGAAGGCTTTTGCTCCGTATTAAGCGCGGGTTGGGAGACCTCAATAGATTTCTTTAATAAATCAATATTGGAATCGGGCTCATCTACCACCACAGGCGCAGGCTGATTCTGCACCGACACACGCTGTGCATATGATGGAACCGCCACTAAACAAAACGTCAGCAGAATAAAAATGACTCTCATATCCGTACACCGCTTACATCACGTCCACATTGGACTCAATCGTATAAGTCAATTTGCACTTATTATCCGAATTGATAACAGCATCGGTACCGGAAGGATCAAACGCGGCGGTTACGGTATAGGTTTGCCCATTAAGCGAAATATTGCATTTATACGTTTTCTCTACCTGGGCGGAAGGGCAGGTGCCTGTGGAGGCATCCTTGCAGTACATAATGCACTGGCTCATATCGCGCGCGAACATTTCGGGGCTTTTGGCGGCCCACATATTGTTTACTTGCGCCATACAAGAGTTGACCAACATTTGTGCAGAAACCGTGCGGCGCGTTTTACGCGCGGCGGTCGTGCGGGATAAACTGGCGCGCAGAAGCATTGTCGCCATACCCGCCAAAATAACGGTAACTAACAAAACTTGCAATAAAGCCGCACCTTTTTTATTCTTAAAAATCATATAAGACCCCTTATGCCTTTACTCTGTATCCGTTAGGCAACATAAAAATTTGTTCCACGGCGTCGTTTACCACCGGGGTACTGTCCAACTCGGTAATCAAACGCACCTGTAAAATACTGCCCAAATCCTTGCGGCGCACGGAAACAGCCGATGTGCTGGCATCTCTTACACTATACGTTTCCGGGCCGAAGAACGGAACCGGATAATAGTTGTCATTACCGGAGGAACCAATCGGCGGGATAAATTTTACGTTATAAAGGAACACGTCTGTACTGGTGTTATAAGTGCAAGACGGTGCATTTCCGCTCCAAGAGACCGTTCCCTCGCGCCGGTAAATCGTTCCGCCGGAGAGCGCTTTTCCTTCCGGCGCAGCCGTTTTGCTTCCCGGTACAAAACAATAGGTAACGTAAGAATTACCCGTACCAATGACATTTCCGTCAATATCCTCGTTTTTAGCCAAGGATAAAAGCGGAATATCAGTCCCTGCCGTAGCACTGTCAATCTTGCCGCGGACATAAAGCACGCGGGTGGATTCCTGCACATCCTGGCGCAATTGGCGTAAGGCAATAGACAAATTGTTGCGCAGCATTACTTTACTGCGGCCTACCCCTGATTCACGCGAGGCGGCCGTCGTCAAGGAAGCAAGCGCAACCCCGATGATTCCCACAATCATCACCGCTAACAAAATTTCAGTTAAGGTAAAACCCTTTTTGTTCGTCATAACGTAAACCCGTTGCAAGTAATATTAAAGGTAACCTGGCGGCCCTTGGTCGGAAACGCGCTAGCATAATCCGTTACCATATTAGAACCGCCGTAATTATGCGTGGTGAAACTGGCTTCTCTCACCGTATAAGTAAAAGTGGAATTACTGTAATCGCACAAGGGCGGAAGCATACACTTAATGTTATGCGAGCCAATCGACATAGGAGAACTATCCGAAACCTTAACCCCCGCCGGTATCAAACTTCCCCCGCACATACCATTAGCGTATTGTTCGTAAAGTTTGCTGTTAGTCATACCAGATACGATACCGGACGAATACATTTGCAACTGGTCGTTGGCGCGTTCCACCGCAAGCACCATTTCCTCGCGGATGTCCGGCGCGCCCGATTTACGGGCAACAGACAATAACACCCCAAAGGTTCCTGCCGCCACCAAAGCGAGCAGCCCCAAGGCAATCAGTCCTTCCAAAATGGTAACACCTTTCTTTTTAGTTAAAACTCGTTTTAAAAATTGCATCATAAACTGCTCCTATTTGGAGGAATCCTTTACATTCATAGACTGGTCCACATAAATAAGATAATCTTTATTCTTGCTGACGTCGTATTTATCACCGGAACCGGCAGCCCCTTTAACTACCACAATCGGCGTATTGGTCCCCGTGGCTACGCTTAATTTACAGGTATCGTTAGGCACTTGCCCGGGGCGAGGGTCGCACACCGTAAAGGTATAAGGCAAACTGACAAAATCTTTAAACGACAAATAGCCACACGCAAACAACTGCTTAATTTCCACCGAGCCAGTCGTTTTTTGAAGCGGAATACCCGTTTCGGACGGAGCCACACAGGCAGAAGGCGCCGCCAAAACGATATTTGCTTTATCACTATCCGCCGTAGGTGTAAAGGATTGCCCGCGCGGCACACCGCCACGGCTAACCTGGTAATAGGTGCGCACAGCCTGCGCCAATTTGTGGGCGGCATTTTTGGCTTGGCCGTTTTTTACCTCGTAACGAACCGAGCGCAACACCGGCACCGCCATAGATACCACCACAGCAATTACCAGTAACACCGCCAAAATTTCCATTAAGGTAAAACCTTTTTTATTCATCATAAAGGCTCCTAAAAACTTTCCGCTCCTACCCCGGCATTAGACACACAATAGGAATACTTTTTATAGCGGTCCGACAGTTTGCCCAAATAGGCGGTCTTGGGGGTCATTTTTACAAAGCAAGAAGAATCAGACGTATCCAACGTATAACTGAAATATTCCGAAGAATCGGCAGAACGGTTCGTTTCCAACAGACCGCATTGCACCAATGCACCCACCGTGGGCGTAGAGGTAATAGCGACATTGGACGAATAGCAGGCCGACGGGTCCAACAGATAACGCTGGGCCGCCTGTGCCAGAGCATTAGCATAGGCCTTGGCACTTGCCGCGCGCGCATCCGAAGCACTGTTGCGGTAAGCCACCGTAGCAAATACCGCTAAAATGCCGATAATCGTGGCCGCAATCAAAAGTTCTATTAATGTAAAACCATTTCTCTTCATAAAATCCCCACTAATACAGTATTGCGCAGTTTTGCCCCTTTGTCAAGTTTAGTTTTTGGGAATACGCTTGATACTGCCGCTACGCAAAAAAGTCGCCCGGTAATATTGGCCTGCCGTCGGACTGTTCGCTACCGTTTGCAAAGTGCTGTCTTCCATACAGGCCACTACTCCGGCATTGTTATTACAACAATTAGAGGAGGATGCTGTATTCACCGGGCAAGCGTAAAATTTATAGCCCTTATAGATACTAGTAGAGGTATTATCAAACGGAATCGGCGACATATATTTGCGCGCCACCAAGGCCCTTTGATAGTTGGAAGACGAAATCACCGCATCCGCCGCCAAGGTTCCGTTCATATTGGAATACGTTACCTGTTGGGCAGAAGACGGAAAAGCATATCCCTCCGATTGCAACGTGCGCAGGCCGTTGCCCAAGTCCATAAGCACCCCTTGGGCCGCCAAATAGCGGTTTTTATCCTGCGTTTTTTTGTAGGCCGGCACGGCAAACACCGCAACAGACACCGCAATCACCACTACAATCAGAACTTCCAATAATGTAAAACCTTTCTTCATACTTTCCCCCGATTAGTTGCCACCGATTTGGGACAACTTGAAGATAGGCAAGAAGATAGAGGCTACAATGATACCAATCAGCGCACCGACACCACAGATTAAGATAGGGTCAATCACCGCGGAGAAACGGGCAATAAACTGGTCCACGTTATCGGCATAGAACTTGGAAAGCGTGCCAATAATACTGGGCAGTTTACCAGATTCCTCGCCCATCAGCATCATTTCCGTCATCAAGCCGGGGAATACCCCCGTAGCGCGAAACGATTCGGAAATGGCCTTACCGGCCGCAACTTCCGTGCGGACGTGCTTCAAAGCGTTTTGGATGATGACGTTTCCGTCAAAGGATTCTTCCAATACCAAGATAGCGTTCAAAATAGTTACACCGCTTTTAAGCAGGGTACAAAGCGTGGAAAGCATCCGGTCGTAATAAATGTTTTTAAGGAAGTTACCGAATAGCGGCATAGAAATCAAAAACGCGTGCCAGCGTTTTTTGCCGTCCACAGTTTTGATGTAGAAGCGGAACGCCACAAACAGAGCAATCGCGGATACAATAATCAAAATACCGTTATTAATAAGCAAACTGGACACGTTTAATACGACAACCGTAATCATCGGCAAGTCAATATTAAAGTCCTTAAAGATTTGCGCGAATGTCGGCACGATACCCAAAATAAAGTAAATAAGCACGCCGACAGAGGCCAACATCAAAATAGCCGGGTACGTTACGGCCGTGATGATTTTGCTCTTCATCCCTTCCTGCGTTTTGGTATAGAGCGAAATCTGCATCAAAGTATCCGCCAACTGGCCACCCACTTCACCCGCCTGAACCAAAGACAGCCAAATATGGCTGAACGTCTTAGGGTGTTGGGCAAGCGCGGAGTGCAAAGACTGGCCGCCTGCAATATCCTTGGCCACTTGCGTAAGAACATAACCTAATGTGGGGTTGGAAGCGTATTCACCCAACAACGATACGGCGCGCACGAGCGGCACACCGCCGGCAATAAGTGTGGATAACTGTTCGGCAAAGAAGGCCAAAACGTGGCCGGGCACTTTACCGCCTCTCTTTTTAGCTGGGCCACCGCCCCCAAACAAACCTCCGTTTCCTTCCTGCACGTCCAACACTAAATACCCTTTGTTTTGAAGGGCGAAAATTACCTTTTCGCGGTTGTCCGCCGACACGGAACCTTTAATGGTTTTGCCGTTAGCATCTCTGACTGTATAAGTATATTTTTGCATAAACCCTCTGTTATTCGTCTGATGTCGTAATACTCAAAATTTCATCTACCGTCGTCTGCCCGCGGATGACTTTGTGCCACCCGTTTGCACGCAGGTTGAGCGAGCCGGAGCGTTCCGCCGCCCGTTTCAATTCCACGAGGTCCTGTGTTTTATAAATAATATTACGCATTTCCTCCGTCATACGATATACTTCGTAAATGGCGCGGCGGCCCATAAACCCAGTGCCGAAGCACTTGGGGCAACCGACAGACTTGAAAAATGTCCAAGAATTTTGGTCGTGCGGGTTCAAATGACCCTCTTTAATAATGCGCTGTAAGGTGGACGGATCCGGGATATGCGGCACTTTGCAGTACGGGCACAGGATACGCACCAAGCGCTGCGCCGCCACCAACGCCAAGGAGGACGCAAGCAAAAAGGGTTCCATACCCATATCAATCAAACGGGGAACCGCCCCCAAGGCTTCGTTGGTGTGAAGCGTGGAAAGCACCAAGTGGCCGGTTAAGGCCGCCTTCAAGCAGGCTTCGGCGGTTTCGTTATCGCGGACTTCCCCCACCAGAATTACGTCCGGGTCTTGACGTAAGAACGAGCGTAAGCCCGCCGCAAACGTAAGGCCAATGGCCGGCTTTACCTGCACCTGGCTAATACCCGCCAGTTTGTATTCCACCGGGTCTTCCAATGTCATAAAGTTTAACTCGGGGGTGCGGATGGTTGTCAGTACCGCGTTTAACGTGGTAGATTTACCGGAACCGGTAGGACCCGTCAAGAAAATCAGCCCGTGCGGCAAGTTGGCCGCCTCCAAGAAGGCTTTTTTCTGGTCCGGTTCAAACCCCAGTTTATCCACGTTCATTTCGCTCGTACCTTTATCCAAAATACGAAGCACCAGTTTTTCGCCATATACCGTCGGGCAGACAGATACACGGACTTCAATGGAGCGGTTTTGGTAGCGGATAGTAAAACTGCCGTCCTGCGGCAAGCGTTTTTCCGCGATATCCAATTTAGACAAAATTTTAATACGGGAAATAATGGCGTTTACAGACTCTTTGGCCGGGGCCGTGCGTTCGTACAAAGACCCGTCAATACGGAAGCGCAAACTTACGCGAGCATCAAACAGTTCCAAATGAATATCTGACGTGCGCTCTGTAATGGCCTGGCGCAAAATAGCGTTTACCTGTTTTACATACTGCGAAGCACTAGGCGAAACTTTATCCAAGTCCAAAAAGCCCGACACATCCACATCGTCGTCGCTTTCTTCGTCGGCCACCTCCACTTGGGGTTTGGCGGCTTCGTTCATTACTTCTTCCAACAGGTTTTTGTTAGAATAGAAAGTATCAATTACGTTTAAAAGTTGGCTTTTGCTGGCTAAAAAGGGTTGCACCTGCTTACCGGACATCATTTTGATATTTTCAAGCAGGAACACATTGGTCGGGTCCAACACCGCTACCGCGAGGGAGTCATCCTCCACGAACAACGGAATAACCATATTTTCACGGGCGAATTTTTCAGGAATAATATCCTGCAAATTCTGCTCTTTTTCCGGTACTAAAATACCGTTTTCCTTAGAAGCGTAGGGAACCGCAAAATGTTTAGAGAGCGCCGCCGTTACCTTTTCTTCGGACGCAAAGCCGAACTTGATAACGGCCTCCGCGAACGTTACGTTGTTTTGTTTGGAGAACAACATCGCACGCTTGACTTGATCTTCATTTAAGGTGCCTTGTTCTACCAAAATCTCACTTAACTGTTTTGCCATTTCCTAATCCTCTATATTGCTTGCTTTTGATACTGTCCGCCCCCAGTTTATCACCGGGGGCGGTTAAAGAATTAACTATTCCGCCAAAATGGTCGGGGTAATGAAGATGACCAAGTCGGTGGTGCTTTTAGATTTGGTCTTGCTGGTAAACAGCCAGCCCAACAGAGGGATATCGCCCAAGAGCGGTACTTTGCGGGTCTGGTCCGTTTCACGCGAAGTGAGCAGACCGCCGATAACGACCGTTTGGCCGTTCTTCACGCGGACCAAGGTGGACGCCGCGCGGGTGGTAGTATCTTTGGAGAAGTCAAAACCGGAACTTACCAAGTCGGAGTAAGAAGGCTGCACATACAGCGTTACATAGCCTTCGCGGTTTACCTGCGGGGTAACCTGCAAGGTAAGACCGACGCGTTTTCTTTCTGCCGAGGTGGTGGTCATCCCTTCACCGGAACTGCTACCCGACTGGCTCATCGTCTGGCCGACGGTGGCATCCGTAGAGGTGGTGATGGTGGCCGTTTTGTTGTTCAAAGTTACCACTTTCGGTTTACCCAAATATTTGGCTTCACCGCGGGTCAGTAAACTTTTCAGAACAATGTTAAAGGCCGAGAAGTCCAACAAACCACCCTCATCTTCGCCTTCGTCGCTAGAAGAGGAGGAAGAACCGGAACCGGAACTGGAACCAGAGCCGGAAGAACCGCTGTTCAACTGGTCCTTGCTCGGGAAAATATAGTTCCAACCTTTCACGCCTTGGCCTTTAATATATTCCAAGTCCACTTTGCGTTTGGGACCCGTCATAGAAACCATTGCGCCGTCGCTTCCGCCGTATTCAAAGCCGAGGCTCAAACCGCTCGTCTTGCTGACTTCCACGATTTGCGCTTCAATCAAAATCTGCGGGGGTTTAATATCCAACTCGGCCAAGATGTTTTCTACTTGCGGGAATACTTCGGCCACGTCGGTAATAATCAATTTGTTCGTGCGGGGATCCACGGCAATCTTACCGACCGGGGAAAGCATACTTTTGACAATTGTCGTAATTTCTGCACCGCCGCTGTAAGAGTCGGAACCCGAACCGGAGGAAGATCCACCCAAGTTCAAACCGGTAGAATCACCGGACGAACTGGAAGAACTGCTAGAAGACACATCCTGCGGCATAATGCTGTTGAGTTCGCTCTGCGCGGAACCAACGCCTTGCAGGGAAATATAACTAAGGGTATAAATCTTAGTAATGGTATCCGGGGCATCATTGGAGCGTTTGGTTACGACGTAACTGTCGCTCTTGCCGATGCGCTGATAAGCCAACCCTTGCACGCGCAAAAGCGTATCCAACGCTTCGCGTACCGTTACACGTGTCAGCGAAGCCGTCACTTTTTTATTGGCGAATTCCTCGCTCATAATAAAGTTGATTTTGGCTTGCGTCGTGATACTGTTCAAGAACGCCGATATCGGTACGTTGGAAACGCGGATGGACACTTTGCGGTCCAAAGGCGAGGACGCTTCGGTTTCTTTGTACAGTTCGGATTCGCCATTCAACTTTACCGTTGTATCTTCTGTTACAGCGATAGTGTTGTCGCTAGGTAAGGATTGCCGGGATTTTTGGGCAAAGGCATTGCCACCCAAACTCACAGCCGCCACACACGCCAGCGCAACTGCTAAACGATTTGTCATCTATCCTCCTATAATTTTTCCTAAATGATTTGATTACAACTGCATTTTACGAACAAATTTATGACCCTTGTAAGAAAACACAACGGAATCTGGACGGACTTCCACAATCCGCGCGCCATAAATGCTTTTTCCTACGGTGTAAATCTTACTGCCGATAAAAACCTCTTGTCCGATAATACCGCCGATTTTAATGCGGTTTCTAACCTCACGGGTCGGGTCTTTAATGCGGGCGAGTTCCAACTGACGCAAGCGTTCTTCTTCTTCGCGTTTACGTCTTTCTTCGGCGAGTTTGCGTTGGCGTTCCGCTTCAATAGCGGCCAAACGCTGTTGCTCGCGGAATTGCAAGAGCAAAAAGTCATCGGGCGATAAGGTCGGATCGCGGCGGGACTTGGGGTTATACACCACACGCGGAGCCGCGGCCTCCTCGGGCTTTTCGGCTACTTCTTCACGCGGGGCAACAAAACCTTCCCCCTCGGCGGCCGGCACAGCCGGAGCGTCACCCGCAACGGGCAACACAGGTTGTGCGCCTTCTTGCGGAACCTGGGGTGTTGCGTCAACAGCAACCTCTCCCGCTTGCGGCAAGGCTTCCACCGACACGTCCGCCTGGGCGGCCAAGGCTTTTTGCGCCTGCGGGGCTACCGTACCCGTCATATCCTTTTTGGCAGAGGCACGGCGTCCTTTGCGGGCCGTTTTTTGCGCTTGCGCAAACGGCACGCAGACAAAAGCCAAAAGTGTAAATAAACAAATGAGTTTCTTCATTATTTTTTACCTCCTTTTCTCTTGGAGGATTTTTGGATCTGTTGCTCTTGGATTATTTTATCATAATCTTTAAAGAGACCTTTGGCAATTTTTTCTTTCGGGAAAATGGTGTTAAAACGCATAGACACTTTATTTACACCCAATTTGCTGGCTTCCTGCTGCTTGGCAATGGAAAACTCGGTAACTTTGATGTATTCATCCAAGTTTTCAATGCCCGCCAAGAACTCGGCAAACGGCGTAAAACCCATTTCCGTATTTACCCGCAGAGAAGCGGCAACAAAGGTGGAATTACTTGTATCCTCGGTCTGTTGCCCTTCAATTTGGGGCGTAATATTAGCGGCCTTAAAAATACCCAAAATTTGGCTGAGCAACCATTCGTTTTTGGATTCAATATTCGGGAACTTCGGCTCCAAGGACAAGAGTTTCGTCTTGTTGGCCTGATATTCCTGCTCGCTGGTTTGCTGAACGCGGATAGCATCTACCTGCCCATTAAAATTGCGGACTTTGTCATCAAACTTGCCGTTGGCATAGCGCAACAACAAGAATACAACCAACACCGCCACAAACTGTTTGACGAAGAGTTTTACGTTCCCTTCCTGCGCCACCGTTTGGATGTCTTGGAAGCCCTTTTTCAGATTTTCCTGCATTTTAGCCGCTTTTTCCTTCATATCTGCTGCCATAATTAGCGACCTCCTTCCTGCTGCTGACTTCCGCAGGTGAATACGAAACTGGTTTCCGTGCCGGCCGCAGAAGAGGAGTCATTACCTCTAGATGAGTTTCCGCCCGCCGTGCCCGCTACATTTGGATAGCGGATATTGGCTTTTTCGCCACAGATTTTTTTGAAATTGGGCTGTTGGACAAGTTTATCTCTAAACTGGTTACCCAAAGCCAAGTCGGCGCGTCCGTCTTTACCGGTTTTAATAGCCCCTTCCAATACAATACTGCGGGCCTCACCGCCTTTGGACGGGAACGGGTCCGTATAGGAAAACTTGGTAATCCACATTTCCTGCGGAATCGTATCCACCACTTCCATAATTACAGGCGTAATAACATGGTCAAACTGCAACATTTGCTGTAAGTTGGAGTTTTGGCTCTTCATTTTGCTCAAATTGCTTTGAATTTGACTGGCAGTTAAGCCATCAAAATCGGCAATCGTCTGCGTGGCAGATGCCTTGGTTTGGCGAAGATTTTTCTCAGCACTCTTTACACCTAAGTAGCCTTTGCCAATAAGAAGCAACAAAATAACAATCAGCACTGCGGACACTTTCCAAGCAGTCAAACTGGCGTTAAATTCATAATCGCTTAAACGGTTGCCTTTGGTAAAGTCCAAATCCGGCGTTTTGTGGTCGTGGAATTTAATACTCGCGCCAATGGCGGCAATTTCTCCCGCCGAGCGCGTTTCAATTCCGTAAACCTCGCTTAAATTCCATTTGCGTACCGGTTTTTTGGAGTCGGCTTCCAACGCAGGAATCCACGGGTCCACATCCGTACCCACAATAACGGCTTCTTCAAAGGGATCCTTTTCCAACTGTTTGGCCACAAATTCCGTGCAGTTGGTGATTTCAAAGCGGCGGCGTTCCGCCGGTAAAGAACCCGAAATTTCCACCTCGCGCAAGAGAACAGGAGCGTTTTCATTTAAGAAAACAAAACTCGCCAAGTCCTTGCCGAAGAAGGAATAAATACGTCCGCCGTTGCCAACGGCTTCCTTGTCGCTATCGTTAAACGCGCGCCCCAGAGAAAGGCTGGACGGTTCCACTGATATAAGTTCCAATCCCACCGATTTCAATCCTTTGCGCAACCGTTCAATAATCTGCTGGGTAGTCATTGCAAACACCACGCCCAAGCGTTTTTGCTTGGTAGCGGCCGTTTCAAATTCGTAAACGTGATATGCGTATTCCGCTTTTTCAAACGGAAAATGGATATACTTGCGCGCTTGAAGGGGAATAGAACTCTTCCACATTTTGCGCTCAATAGCGGCCGGAATCACAAAGTGGCGCAATAAACAAAACGAAGAAGCCAAACTGATAACCACGCGGTTGGTTTTCCATTTCTTTTTAGACGTTACTTTTTTCAAGGATTCCAACCAGTTATCCATAGCAAAGAACGCTTCGTTCAAATCTAATGGTTTTAACAAAGTTTTATCTACGGAATTAATCGGCACGCGCACCAAAGATTCCAGCACGGTTCCGCTGTCTTTTTTGGTGGTTTGCGCCACATACATTTCGTCAATGCCAATATAGATACCCAGGCAATCCGGGTGGGCATTCATATTTTGGCCGATTAACGCTTCCGTTATACTAGCAAGACTGCTACTCATACTCACCTCGGGATTAGTTGGCGCTTCCGGTATTGTAATCTTCGTACGGCATATCGTACGGGTTATTTACCGGAGCGGTGGACGGTTGCGTACCATAGGCTTGCGCATCCGTCGGGGTATCATACGGAGAATAAGACTGTTGGGCAGACGGATAAGCCGTACCGCCCAGCGTATCGGGCGTATCCACCGGAGCAGGCGCCGTTACGTCCGTGGCGGGAGCCGTTGCCGTTTGGGCTTGCGTTTCTACCGGTTGTTCCGCAGTTTCGTGGGCAGCACCCATAGTGCGGGTCGGTTTGGTCCACAAACGGTCCGTTTTATAATTGCAAGAGGGGCAAAGTTCGTCACCCGTTACCTTTGTCTGGCAAGCAGAGGTGGTGCAGGAGGCGGAAGATGTCTTCTTCTGCGCCGAGCATTTAACAATTACGCGGCGGCGCAAGGTTTGTTTTTGTCCCTTTAAATCGGTTGCGGTCAATACCAAGGTATATTTGCCGCAGGGGAGTTCCGGCCCGATAATGCCTTTGCGTCCGTTCCATAAAATCTGATGATAAACGGGCGTAAAGCCTTCCAACTGGCGGACAACGTAATAGTTGCCGTCGCGCCCGTGCTGAACGACCTGCAAGAGCCAATTATCAATCGGGTTTACCGTTTCCAATACGGAAAAATCCACCGCATATGCTTCGCCCAACGAACGGTCAATGGCGTGGCATTGGGGAACAATCGCCATACTTAAAAGCGGAGCCTTTTCGTTGCCTTCGTTCTTTTCCATACGGGTCGGCAATTTGGCGGTATAATCAAACACGATAGAAAGCCCGTTTAAATTTGCAAAGCGGGCCGGCGGTTCTTGGTCGGCAAGTCCCAGATTGTAATGCAATTTCCCTTGGGAAATACCGCGATTTACAAAATAAGAGTTAAGTGCCATTGCCTGGCGGATACCCGCCAATGTTACATCGTCGGTATAAGAGCCGGGCGGCAAAATAACATAACCCGCCCCCTGCACCAAAGCTAGCATTTCGTAAATGCTGTTTAAAAGAGGCAAGGCTTCGGGGCGGAATTTGTTGCCGTCAAAAAGGACCTCGGCATCAATATCCAAGGCATCCGGCATATTGTCGCGGAAATAGAGATGTACGCCCTTAGCGGCATTGATTTTTTCAATGGCGGCGGCGGTCATAGAATCCAATTTTTGGTTGGTATATAATTCGCGCGCCTCCACGGCTTCGGGGGACGTCAAATCGGTAAAGGTGGAATCAGCAGACGAGGTCAGCGTGCCTTCTTGGCGCGGAGTATCGTCCAATGCAGCATCCGTTACAGTCTGAGTTTGATTAGAAATCGCTTGTTCATCCGCATTTTGTGCAGCCGTTCCGGCGGCGGCCTCAGCCACAGCCGTAGTTTCAATAGCGGCTTCGTTCACGTCTGCGGCGGTTTGCAAAGCATCTTGGCGCGCCTGTGCGGCGGCTTCCTGGGCGGCCAAGCGTTGCGCTTCAATGCGGTCCGTCAACGCCTGTTGTTGGGCGTTCACATCGTTTACTAAACCTTCCTTGGCAGCGGCGGCCTGGGCTTTCTGTTCCTGCGCTTTGGCCTGTGCTTCTTGGGCGGCAAGTTGAGCCTGCTGTTGGGCTTCGGCTACGGCATCGGTGGCTACGTCGTCAAGCGTTTTCACTTCGCCTTCTTTAAAGTTTACATCCACTTCCACCGGGGTTTGAATACCGCCCACGCGGTTATGGATTAATTCCACATATTTGTTGGCTTCGGCCACTTGGTCTTTATCGCCGTGAACCATCACGTCAATAAAATAGTCCATTGCTTCGCTGTCTTTATTTTTTTCATACAGCGAAATACCCTTTGCCAACTGTTTGGCGGGAGAGGCAGCATAAACCAGCGTTCCCCCCGTCAACAAAAAGCATAAGAAAGAAACGGTCAAATAACTAAATATTCTATTTGTTTTCATTATTGATTTTCCTGTCCCTTGCGTTAATAATGGGTTTACCCTGCAACACACAGATACTAGAATTATAGCAATTTAGCGCGGTTTGTAAAGCAACTTTTTTATAAACGCAAAAAATTGTCCTTATCCAAGGGCTTTTAGGCGTGCCGTAGCAGCCGAATTTTGCGGATAATAAAACAGCGCATCTAACAAGCAGCGTTTGGCATTTTTTACATCCTCTGCCTTGCGGTAGAGCGTGGAAAGCGCAATATTGGCCCACAAGTCGTCCGGATGTTCTTGAAGCAAGCGGTCCAAAACCTCCTTGGACTTAATATCATTGCCCGAAAGAGACAAAATTCGCGCCAACAAAATCGGCCCGTTGGTATCCTCGGGGAATTCTTTTATATAGTTTTCCACATCACTACGCAGGCGGTGTTGGTAAAATTCGGACATTTTTTCAAACTTGTCCGCTTTTTCCTGATACCGCTGCAAGCGCCGTGCCTGTGCCAAAATAGCGGGCTTATCCTTGCTTTTTCCGTACAGCGCGTCCAAACGAGAAAGGAGTTCCTTATCCAACGTATCCACCGTCAGCCCACGCTTATAGACGTTTTTAGCGTATTCGGTATCGCCCAGTTTTTGGTGGATTTCCCCCGCCACGCGCCACAAGGCAGGCTCGTACGGAAAAAGTTTTAAGCCGCGCTCCACCAAAGCAAGTGCCGTTTCATCGGCGTAAATAACGTCCTCGTCCAACAGTTGCGAGAGCATTTGGTACGCCTGCAAATTATACGGGTGAAGTTTTAAATTATCCATCAAATAATGCACGGCTTTTTTATTATCGTGCGTGCCCAAGGCCGCCAACGCGGCGTGGAAATAGACTTCCTCGTAATACGAAGCGGCGGAAGTGGTCTTTTCAAAGGCGGCCAAAGAATCCTTGTACTTGCCCTGCGACAAAAGCACATTTCCCAAGCGGAAGCCTGCCTCGGTATTAGCCGGGTACAGTTTTAACGCGCGGGAAAGATTTTCCACTGCGGCAGAATAATTTTTTGCCGCAATTTCCTTTTGACCTACAAACGCGCGGTACTCACTCGCCAACCACAAACCTTGCCACACAATCACTGCCACAGAAAAGCCTAAAACGGCCAAGGCAACGGTTTTGGTAACCGGGTTGACGGTAATTACAACACTTCGTTCTTCTTTACCGACACCGCTTACTTCGGCCCCAACCATCCACCAAAAGATAAACGCCGGAACCACCGCGTGCAGGGAAATGTTAAACATATTGTCCGCAAGCATTCCCAAAATACCACAGAAAAGCGCCTGCAAGAGTTGCTTTTTGTCGCCTTCTTTTTTGTGTGCGGCAAAATCGCGCACCTCCAAAAACAGCACCATAAACATAAAGAGGAACAGCCCCAGGCCGACAATCCCCCCCTGCGCCAGTTGGAAGAACAGTTCATTATGCGGTGCATTGGTAATGGTTTTGAGTTCACGCAGATTGGGATAACGGAGCAAGGTTTTGGGCTGGTTCTGCTCAAAGGCCATTTGAAAATTTCCAAGCCCGCTGCCCATTACCGGACGGTCCAAAAAGATTTCCTTGGAAACATCCCACATAAACAAGCGTTGGTGAAGCGACTGAAAGATATGGTCTTTATCCACGTTAAGCGTAATGTTAGACGGCGTAACGAGGGTAAGTTCCTTGGCGCGCGTAGCCACCGGGCGGGTAGCGGACGAGCCGTCTATATACACGGAGCCCCACCCTACGCCTACGGCAAGCAACGCAAGCAAAAACACGCGGCCTTTGCGCTGCCAAATAAGCGAACGCAAGGTGCCGAACATCCACATCATAATAAGCCCGCACAAGGCCCCCAGCCAACACGAGCGCGCCACACCAAAAGATAAGAACAAAATATAGACTAAAACAAGCAGGCCATAGACGATAAAATCCTTTTTGCTGTCCGTCCGCATATAGTACACGAGGAGCGACGGCAACAGCATCACCACCGCCGAGGACAAAAAGTTCGGGTTGCCAAAGGTGGAAAATGCCTTGGTGGCAAACTGGTTGATTTCAAACGGCCATAAAAATTCAAGTCCGAGCGACTGCAACACCCCGTAACAACAAGCCAAAAACACAGCAACAAATATCAGCACTAAAATATTTTCCTGCGTGAGTTTTTTAAGCACCCGCACCCCTAAATAAACGCCTAAAACCCATAAAACAAGCGCGTACCAATCAAACATTTGCGCAAAAAGCCCGTCGGAAGACATATGCGTTTTGAGCATAGGCAAAAAGTACCACAGCCCGCCCCACGCAAGGAACATCAAAATATAATTGGTTTTGCTTTCAATTACGCCGGAAAAAACCACATTTTTGCTGATTACATACGCCCCCAAGGCCACAATTACCAACAGGGTGCCATAGTTTAACATTCCGTAAAACATTGTTTGGCGCAAGGCTTGCGGTGCGGACGATACGGCAGAAAGCCACCCCACAACACACGCTATGACATAAACGAAGAAAGCCAAATCAAAAAAAGTTTTGGTAAAATCAATATCTTTTAAACGCAAAAAGCGGAACGCCAAAGTGCCGTAAATAAGGGCCAAAAGCACATACAAAAGTGTATTTTGTACAAAAAAAGGGTTGGCGGTAAGGTCGGTAAAAAACACGAGCGGCACGACGAGGAAACACATAGCCAGCAGCACGCGGATAATCTTCATATAGATAGTTTCTTTTTCGGGTTTGATTAAATTTAGCATAAAAAGTCCATAAAAAGGTTTATTATATTGTAGTTTTTTAAGGCGCACAAGGTAAAGAGGCAGTATTGGATTAGAAATTGTTATTAAATTGGGAGGCATTTTCCTGTTGGTCGTCATTTCCGAAAGAGCGGCGACCCACAGGGTTCGGGAATCTGTTGTTCGTCGTGGTTGTTCTCTTACAAAACGACAGACCCCCGACAGAAGCCCTCGGGGATGACGAAGGAAGAATATACTTACCAAACACTTCGGGGATGACTACCAAAGAAATATAGCCGTCATTCCCGAAAGAGTGGCCGCCCGCAGGGTTCGGGAATCCGTCTTTTGCTGTTTTTGCACGCAACAACAGAGTCCCGAACCATACGGGGCGCAAAATCTTCGGGGATGACGGCAAACAACAACAGACCCCATATAAAAACCTTACGGGATGACAGCAAAAAGGCAAAAAAATACCGGAAGAAGTAAAAACCCCCGGTATTTTGTTAAAACTATTTTTTAGTACAAGTGTATGTTGGACAATAGTAATATCTGTCAGACTCCTCAAGGGTCTTGGCTTTAATGTTCCCTATTTTACACGTTTCCCCAACATTAGAACTTGTGCATTTGGGTATAATTGCAGTCGTTGTTGTAACTAACGACCCGTCCGACGATAAGAAAGGATGACCAGATAGAGTTCCTGTGGTTGCGTTTACCATACAAGTGACCCCGCATTTGATGCCTTGCGGAAGCCACCCATACCCGGAATCTGTCAAAGTCCACACATAGGTGTCTTCTGTCGGCGTGAGTTTGCAATTCAATTTATTCCAATCGTTCCATTGGCACGTGTTGTAGTTCCAAGTTCTAGTCTGAGTGCCTGTTCCGTAATCACAGGCCTTTTCGGTCGGTTCGTCCGCCGGAGGCTCGCAAGTGCCTTGTTCCGCTTCGCCGCAGACCAAATATACCTCTTCCTTGTTTTTGAGTTTTAATTTCTGCCAACTCATTGTTTCCCCACTAC
>OJML01000658.1_pt1 | contig 19930 bp, 16 predicted proteins | sample 1597221 | NCBI WGS metagenome assembly OJML01 (sample SAMEA2452123, study PRJEB22498) | human gut metagenome | biome: human feces; feature: human gut; material: feces | place: Australia | collected 2012 | reverse complement strand
TCGATCAGGACCAGATTGCAGCCTTCGAGAAGGCAGGCAACATCACATTGAATATTGACGGACAGGAAGCCGTGGTAGAGGTAGCCGACGTGGAGATTATCTCAGAGGATATTCCAGGATGGCTCGTTTCTAACGATGGCAATCTGACCGTGGCACTTGAGGTAGAGTTGACCCCAGAATTGAAGAAGGAGGGTATGGCTCGTGAGTTGATTAATCGTATCCAGAACCTCCGTAAGGAAACTGGCTTGGAGATTACCGACCGTATCAAGGTGACTGTGGCTTCTAATGAGGATACTAACGCAGCCATCGAGGCATTCGGCGACTACATCAAGGGTCAGGTATTGGCAGACAGTATCGAAATCGGCGACAACGCAGGTGTTGAAACCGAGTTTGATGACTTTAAGTTGAACATTCTCGTAGAAAAGAATTAAATAGTTAGAAGTTAGAAGTTAGGAGTTAGGAGCATTTCCAAACTACTTGCTTCTAACTTTCTAGCCCTTATTTCCTAAAAACATTAACAAATAACATAATAGATAACATCTATGGCTAACGAAAAACTACGTTATAGCGATCAGGAGCTCGAGGAGTTCCGCGCTATCATTGATGAGAAATTGAAGGTGGCAAAGCAGACTTATCATGATTGTATGGCTCAGCTGAACCACTCAGACAGTAATGATGTGGTAGATACATCACCAACCTACAAGGCTCTTGAAGAGGGTAGTGAAGCACAAAGCAAGGAAGAAATCATCCAGATGGCCCAGCGTCAGCAGAAGTTCATCAAGGGATTGGAAGCAGCTTTGGTTCGTATCCAGAACAAGACCTATGGTATTGACCGCGAAACAGGCGAGTTGATTCCTAAGGAGCGTTTGCGTGCTGTACCTCATGCCACTTTGAGTGTAGCTTCTAAGGAGGCTAGAAAGAAATAATAAATGGAGAAAACAAGTAAAATTAAAATCGGATGGCTCGTCACGGCAATGGTGGTTGTGCTTCTTGTTATCGATCAGATTATCAAGGTGTACATCAAGACCCATTTTTGCCTTGGCGAGTCTGTTCGTGTTACTGATTGGTTTTATATCGAGTTTGTTGAGAACAACGGAATGGCTTGGGGCATGTCGTTTATCGGCAAGTTCTGGCTAAGTCTGTTGCGCCTGGTAGCCATCTGTGCGTTGAGCATTTATCTGCATCGCATCATTAAGCGTGGTACCTATCGCCTGTTATACATCATTCTGGTGTCGCTGGTTCTGACGGGTGCAATCGGCAATATGATTGATTCCATCTTCTACGGACTCATCTTTACCGGTGCATCACCTTATTATGTATCTTATCTCGTGCCTTTCGGTGAGGGCTATGCACCCGTACTCATGGGCAAGGTGGTAGATATGTTCAGATTTCCGTTCTTTACCTACACCTGGCCTGAATGGTTCCCTTTCTGGGGTGGACAGCATGGTACATTTTTCGATCCTGTATTTAATTTTGCAGATTCCTGTGTATCAGTCGGCATTATATCTCTCTTGCTTTTCTGTAGAAAAGAACTGGAAGCCCTCGGAGGTGGTGATAAGAAGAATGGTGTTAAAGACGCTTCTTCTGTAGAAACTGCTGAAGAAAAGAAAAAGTCAGAATCTCAAGAAAATAAGGAGGACAAGTAATCATGAAGAAAGCTTTTCTTTATCTCTGTTTGATAGTAGGCTTTTGCGCAGCTTTCGCTTCTTGTAAGCCTTCGCTTCCAAGAGATGTACTCTCTAAAGGTAAGATGACAGATATTCTGTTTGATTATCACATCGCTCTTGCTATGGCTCAGAGTGAAGATGGTGGTAGTGAGAAGAATAGCCTGGCTTATCGCGAGGCAGTACTTAAGAAACATGATGTCACGTCGGCAGACTTCGACAGTTCGATGGTTTATTACATGCGCCATACAGAGTTGCTGCATGATGTGTATAAGGATCTGGCTGAAAGATTGGATAAAGAGGCGGTTGCTTTGGGTGGAAATAGTGCTGGAAATAGTGATTTTGATAATCTTACTTCTGTAGGCGATACTGCCAATATCTGGAAAGAGGCTACTTCAATGGTATTCTCGACAGATGCTGGTTTCAACAGTCGCAGTTTCAAGATTGAAGCTGATACAGCTTTCCATAAGGGTGACCGGTTCCGACTTGATTTTGAGTCGCAGTTTATCTTCCAAGATGGTATGCGCGATGGTGTTGCTTTATTGGCTGTACAGTTTAAGAACGATAGTGTAGCACAGACTGTAATTCATATTCAGAGTGCTCAGCACTATAGTGTGGAACTCGCTGATAATGATAGTCTTGGAATTAAGTGCATCAAGGGATTCTTCATGCTGAATGAGGGAGGCTTCAGTTCTGATGCCGGTTCTATGACAACTCTCAAGCTGATGTTTGTCAACAAGATTCGTCTTATTCGTATGCATCCTAAGAAGGTGGCACCGGCATCTTCATCAGCAACATCTTCTGATTCATCAAAAGTAGATACAGCCCGTAAGACCCGCATACCTGGTCCAAGTGTTCCTGCACGTCCGGTTGGAACTCCAATGCCTCCAACAAGTGCACCGGTTCCTATGCCTGATAAACCCATCCAACTGAAGAGTAATTAGTCTGGATATATCAGATTTATACCGAACGTATATGATAGATATGAGACGATGTGGTGCCCATGTGGTACATTTGCCTGATGGTACAAGACTAGAGCAGGCAGTAGTAGAAATCGTAGAGGATAGGGTAGTAAACTACTATGAGTTTCGCAATGAACTTCCGATGACCGAATGGTTAGGAGGAGAGATCAGAGTGGAATTCGATGAAGAAGGAATCCGTCGTGCCTTTTGGAACGGGAAGAGAATTAATAGTTGACAGTTAATAGTTAACGGTTAACATTTACAGAGTAAACAATAAACATTAAAAATAAACATTAATAATATGTTAAGCGTAGATCAATTAGAAGACAAGTTGATAGACTTGGCATTTGCTGAGGATATCGGTGATGGCGACCATACAACCTTGTGTTGTATCCCAGAAGACGCCATAGGTAAGAGCCACTTGCTTATCAAGGAAGATGGCGTGTTGGCTGGTGTTGAAATGGCAAAGAAGGTATTTGCCCGTTTCGATCCTACAATGAAGGTAGAGGTGTTGCTCCAGGATGGTACCCATGTTAAGAAGGGTGACATTGCAATGATTGTAGAGGGTAAGACTCGTTCTTTGCTCCAGACAGAGCGTTTGATGCTCAATATCATGCAGCGTATGAGTGGCATTGCTACTATGACAGCTAAGTATGTAAAGCGTCTTGAGGGTACAAAGACACATATCCTTGATACCCGTAAGACAACTCCTGGTCTTCGCATGTTGGAGAAGCAGGCTGTGAAGATTGGTGGTGGTATGAACCACCGTATCGGTCTTTTTGATATGATTCTCTTGAAAGATAACCATATCGATTTCGCCGGTGGCATTGACAATGCTATCGACCGTTGCCATGCTTATCTGAAGGAGAAGGGCCTCGACCTAAAGATTGAAATCGAGGTTCGCAGTTTCGATGAACTTGATCAGGTTTTGAAGCATGGTGGTGTAAATCGTATTATGCTTGATAATTTCTCTGTGCCTGATACAAAGAAGGCAGTAGACATCATTGCTGGTAAGTATGAGACTGAGTCTTCTGGCGGTATCACTTACGATACCATCCGCGATTATGCAGAACAGGGTGTTGATTTCATCTCTGTTGGAGCCTTGACACATAGTGTGAAGGGCTTGGATATGAGTTTCAAGGCTTGCGATTAAGTGAAGAATGAAGAGGGAAGAGTGGAGAATTAAAAATTCTAGCTCTTCTCTTTGTTTATATAAATAAATATATATTTTATGAATAAGATTTTCGCTTCAGCCATAATGGTTGTAGCTATGTTGGGCAATGTCTCAGAAGCTGAGGCATGTACCAACTTTATAGTAGGAAAAAAAGCATCGGTAGATGGATCTGTGATGTGTTCATATAGTGCCGATGACTATGGTATGTTCCAAAACCTCTGTCATTTTCCTGCCGGTAAGCATGCTAAGGGCGAGATGCGTAAGATTTACGATTGGGATACCAATAAATATCATGGTGAGATTCCGGAGGCTGCCGAGACTTATAATGTGATTGGCAATATCAATGAATGGCAGGTCACCATCGGTGAAACTACTTATGGTGGACGTGAGGAGATGGCTGATTCTACAGGTATCATGGATTATGGTTCACTCATCTATGTTGCCCTGCAGCGTAGTAAGACTGCCCGTGAGGCTATCAAAGTGATGACAACCATCGCCAATACTTACGGCTATAATTCAGAAGGAGAAACCTTTACCATCTGTGATCCGAACGAAGCTTGGATTATGGAGATGATGGGCAAGGGTCCAGGCTCTAAGGGCGTGGTTTGGGTAGCTCTCCGTATTCCTGATAATGCAGTTTGTGCACATGCTAACCAGAGTCGCATAGGCAAGTTCAATATGAAGGACAAGAAAAACGTGATGTATGCCAAGGATGTCGTTTCTTTTGCTCGCAGCAAGGGCTGGTATCAGGGCAAGGATGCTGATTTCTCTTGGAAAATGGCATATGCTAAGCCTGATTTCTCAGGCCGTCGCTTCTGTGATGCTCGTGTTTGGGCTCTCTTGAATCATTTCTATGATATGAGTCCTTATCTTGATTGGGCATTGGGAAAGGATCCTAATGCGAAGGATATGCCTCTTTGGGTGGTTCCTAACAAGAAGGTGAGTGTTGCAGATGTTGAGGCTTGCATGCGTGACCATTATGAGGGTACACCTCTTTCTGTAGCTGATGGCAATGATATCGGAGGTGGTATCTGGCAGATGCCTTACCGTCCAACTCCATTGATGTTTAAGGTTGATGGCAAGCAGTGCTTCAACGAACGTCCTGTCAGCACCCAGCAGAGTGGCTTTGTTTTTGTTAGCCAGATGCGTTCATGGATGCCTAGAGAGATTGGCGGTGTTCTTTGGTTTGGTAATGACGATGCCAATATGGTAGCGTTCACACCAATCTACTGTTCTTCTACAGTTCGTCCTGAGTGTTATAATACACCGGGAGCAGATGCTGTGAACTTCAGTTTCAAGAATGCTTACTGGGTGTGCAATATGACCAGCAATATGGTTTATCCTCGTTACAGCCAGATGTTTCCAACTTTGAAGGAGGTTCGTGACAGTCTGGATAATAGCTATTTTGCAGCTCAGCCAGGTGTTGAGGCTAAGGCTCAGGAATTGTATGCACAGAATCCACAGGCTGCCGTCAAGTATCTCAATGATTATGGTATTGAGAAGGCACAGCAGATGCTGGCACGCTGGCAACAACTCTTCCAGTTCATGGTAGTGAAGTATAATGATATGATTATCAAGCCAACCAAGAAAGATGGCAGTTTCGAGAAGACTCCTTATGGATTGGGTGCAACCCCAGTTCGTCCTGGATATCCTGAGAAATATGCCAAGGAACTTATTAAGCAAACAGGAGACAAGTTCCTGGTTCCAGAAACAAAGTAACGATATTCATCATAACATAAAGAAAGCCGATTCAAGTATATCGCTATACGAGAATCGGCTTTTCTGTTTTATTGACTTACAATACTAAATAATGGTATTATAATTTTAAAAGTTACGGCTTTTAAAATCTATTATTTGAAGTATCTCTTGTAGAGACCTGCGAAACCTGCACAATGACGAGCCTCATCCTTAGCCATCTCATGAACGGTATCGTGGATAGCATCTGAACCCTGCTCTTTAGCAAGTTTAGCAATGCGGAACTTATCTTCGCAAGCACCCTTCTCTGCGGCAATGCGAGCCTCGAGATTGCTCTTTGTATCACCCAAAACCTCACCGAGAAGTTCTGCAAAACGAGAAGCGTGATCAGCCTCCTCATAGGCATAACGCTTGTAAGCCTCTGCAATTTCCGGATATCCTTCACGATCTGCCTGGCGTGCCATAGCAAGATACATACCTACTTCGCCACACTCACCATTAAAGTGATCCTTCAAACCCTTAATGACATCTTCATTGACGCCATCCTTATATGCCTGACCGAGAACGTGAACTGTAGCAAATGTCATATCGTCATCTACAGCATCTTCCATCTCCTTGAACTTGCTGGCTGGAGCCTTGCAGATAGGGCACTTCTCTGGTGCTTCTGTACCTTCGTAAATGTAACCGCAAACTGTACAAATAAACTTTTTCTTCATAATGTTTTTGTTTTAAATATTGTTGTATAATTATTGTTTTTTGAATTAGTGAACAGTCTCTTTGAGAGGTGACTTTGCGCCTTTTTTAGCGCATTCAGCGCAGATTCCTCTATAGTAAAGCTGTTCTTCCAATACGATGTTTCCTTCGATTTCCTTCCCTGGTTCAACTGTCGGGGCTGGTTCGCCAAAGAAGTCTATTACTTTGCCACAATTCTTGCAATAGAAGTGTACGTGGCTTTTGATATTTCCGTCATAGCATACGCGATGCTCGTCGATTGTAATCATTTGAGCTGCATTGTGCTCACTCAACATTCTGAGTGTGTTGTAAACGGTTGTCTTGCTCAATGTAGGAATACTATCAGCTAATCCTTTGTACACATCCTCGATAGTTGGATGAGTGGGATGATTGATAAGCCAATCCATGATGGCAATTCGTTGGAGTGATGGTCTGATTCCTTTCTCCATGAGTCTTTGATAGGCTTCTGTCTGCTTCATAATTACTTGTTTTTATTATTTGTTGTTGCAAAGATAAGTAATTCTTTTAAATCAACCAAATATTTTTGCAAATATTCCAAAGTATTTTTGAATATTTTACAATTGGATAGTTGTTTTAAGAATTGTTGTACTAAAAAGGGGGATTATATGATTCGCTTTCGGAAATTTGGATACTCATACCTTTCGGAAAAAGTAATTCCCCGTTACACAACTGAAGTATTGTAACGGGGAATTATATTTGAAAATAAACTTTATACGAAATTTCAGGTGATTATCTCAAGTCGATGACTTCGGCACCTGGGCATTCTTTGCTGTTGAAATTGAATGTGCTGTTGGAAACGCTCTTTGCTCTGAAGTTACTTACCGTGATGGTACTCCAGGTATTGCCCTGTCGCATCTTGACAACCGATGGAATATGTGTCTTTTTGTTGATGGTGATATACATCTCGGCTACAGAACGTTTCTGATTATTGGCAATGAGATGAACCACATAGTTACTGCCTGCTGTCTTGAGCGATGACTTATAACCTGTCTTATATATATTAATAAAGGTATAAGGGTTCATAGACATCTGCTGGGCCTGTGTAGGGTTGCTGACATTCACCTCGTTGGTTTTCTTTAGATAAGTCCACTGGGTCTTTCCGTTGAACCAGACGATGGCTTGTGGGGTGCGGGCGTTAAACTTGTTGCCTTTGATGGCAATGCTGCCGCTTGCTGATCCATACTTAGAACTGCTCATCTTGAAGTTGGCGCTAGCTCCACTTTTGTTGCCTATAACGGCAGCGGTCTTATCGAGTACCTGTTTTGCTGTCTGCGCCATGGCTCCGATGCTCATCATTGCAACGAGAGCCAATGCTAAAATCTTTTTCATTTTTATCTTTTCCTTTCTTTTTAAAATCTATGTTTTATTATATCTTCTAAAATTCCATATTTTATTATAAAGCCGTAAAAGCGTCTTTAGTTTATTAGACGTTTTCACGGCTTTAGGGTTTAACAGTTTAACCTTTTCCAATATTATCTTCTTTCATGCTCTTATTAATTTACTAAAATTAAGAGTTTCGAAGTGCCATTAACAAATTATTAAGCTGGTTTTCGTCCTGGATCAGTACCTCACGAGGCTTACTGCCCTGTGCTGCACCTACGATGCCAGCAGCTTCCATCTGGTCCATCAGGCGTCCGGCACGGTTGTAACCGATACTGAACCTGCGCTGGATCATGCTGGTTGAGCCTTGTTGCGAAAGAACAATCGCATGGGCTGCCTCTTCGAAGAACGGATCCAGTTCGCGGGCACTGATACTGCCGTTTCCACCTGCACTTCCTTCATCATTGGCTGGTTCAGGCAACTCCATTGGTTCGATAGGACCTGGCTGTTCGCAGATATACTCGTTGATGCGCTCGATTTCCGGTGTATCAACAAAGGCACACTGTACACGGACCGGTTCGTTGCCGCAGAGATAGAGCATATCGCCACGACCAATCAGCTGGTTAGCTCCTGTACGGTCGAGAATGGTCTTTGAATCGATGGCCGATGTAACCTTGAAGGCGATACGGCCAGGGAAGTTTGCCTTGATATTACCCGTGATGATGCTGGTAGTAGGACGCTGGGTGGCAATTATCATGTGTATACCCACGGCACGGGCCAACTGGGCGATACGTGCAATAGGAAGTTCTACCTCCTTGCCGGCTGTCATAATCAAATCGCCAAACTCATCGATAATCACCACGATGTATGGCATGTACTCATGTCCGTCTGTCAGTTTCAGCTTATGGTTGATATACTTCTGGTTATATTCCTTGATATTACGGGCTCCTGCCTTTTTGAGCAAGTCGTAACGGCTATCCATCAGTACACACAGACTGTTCAAGGTTCGAACCACCTTGGTTACATCAGTGATAATCGGCTCTTCCTCTTCAGGAACCGCAGCCATAAACTTGTTGGCGATACGTGAGTAGACGCTAAACTCCACCTTTTTAGGGTCGATGAGAACCAGTTTGAGTTCGTTTGGATGTTTCTTATATAATAAGGAGGTGATGATGGCATTCAAACCTACAGATTTACCCTGTCCGGTAGCACCCGCAACAAGCAGGTGAGGTATCTTTGCCAAATCAACCATAAACACTTCGTTGGTAATGGTCTTACCCAAAGCGATAGGCAACTCCATCTTGGTTTCCTGGAACTTCTTTGAGTTTAAGGTACTCTCCATGCTCACGATGTTTGCCTTGGCGTTAGGTACCTCAATACCGATTGTACCCTTACCGGGAATCGGGGCGATGATTCGGATACCGAGAGCAGCGAGACTCAAGGCGATGTCATCTTCCAGGTTCTTGATTTTGGAGATACGTACGCCTTCTGCAGGCTGGATTTCGTAGAGTGTGATGGTAGGACCAACCGTAGCACGAATGGTCTTAATCTGTACGCCAAAGTTGCCCAGCACCTCGATGATGCGGTTTTTATTGGCGCGCTGTTCTTCCTCATCTATAGATACACCATCGTCCTCATATTTCTTCAGGAGATTGAGAACAGGATATTTATATCTTGTGAATGGCTCCTTCGGATTAATAGGAGTATTCAGCACCTCCGTATTGCTCAAGGTGTTGCCGGTAGCCTTCTCGTCGGCTGTAGCTACCGAGATGTCCATTCCAATATGCTCAGAAGCTGCAGCAGCCTCGGCAGCTTGCTTTTCCTGTGCCTCCATTTCTGCCCTTTTAGTACGGAGTGCGCGTTGGTGGGCAATGAGTGACATATTCTCGTCTTGTGTGCTGTTGGCTACAGCGATGGTTTCATTCTTGTTTTCTGTACCAGTATCTTCCGTATTCTCGTTTGTAGGATCAACAGGTGCAGCAGGTTTTGCGAATGTTTGGTTCGGATCCAGGTCCAGGTCGATGACCTTAGCTGGTTCATCTTCCTTATATTCCTCTTCCTCATCGCTTGAACCGTATGCAGCATTTGCGTATGCCTCATCAATTGCTTCAGTATCTTTCTTATTCTTTCCATGGTTGGTAATCTCGAATTTTACCTTATTAGATATATAACCGATAGGGTTGAGTGCCTTGCGGATTATCGTAATGGTTTCTGTGGTGAGATAGGTGAGGAATGCTACAGCCACGAAGAAAAGAATGGCAGTAAGTCCTGGAGGACCTATGATATTCTCCAGGTTCTGTACGACAAAGAGTCCGTGCTTGCCTCCCGGATTGAAGATGAGGTTAGGCATGATCGGTGCGATAAATTTAGCAAAGGTGACCGACATCCAGAGCATCACCACAATCATGCAGAAGAACCATTTCCAGAGGTTCACTTTATAAGCATGCATCATCTGTAATCCCACCATAATGACAAAGAACGGGAGCATGAAGGCTGGAAATCCGAAATTGATAGCGATGAGCCAATAGGAGATGATGGCTCCCCAGGATCCGCAGTAGTTTTGAAACTGTTTTTCCGTATTGGTCCATTCCCCTGGCTTCAGATTTTCGAGCAAACTCTGGTCATTGGCTCCTGTATTGAGAAAGGAGATCATTGCGATGATGATAACCACAGCAATTACTACCAGAGCTAACCCAATGAAAAAGTCGGTGATAGTATTGTTGAAAATATACTGTAAACCAATAGCTTCACTAAAGGTTTTGGTCTTTTTTTCAGTTCTTTTTTTAGCCATTTTATATCTTTTTGAATAATTTATCTGCAAAATTAGCTAAAATAATTGAGAAAACAATTCTTTTTCTCATCTTTTTTTTCTAATTTTGCAACTTGTAAAGAATAAAAAGCATAATGAAGATTATTTTCACTAGTTTCGACAAGGCGGCAATCACGAATTTGCCAAGAGCTTTGTTTCCTGGCAAAATCGTAGTCGTTGATAAGCCTGAAGATACAGAAGCGGCTGTTAATGACCTACTTAGCCATCATATACTGGGCGTGGATACCGAAACACGCCCTTCTTTTAAGCGTGGTCAGGCTTACCATGTTTCGTTGTTGCAGGTGAGTACACATGATACTTGTTATCTCTTCCGTCTGCATCATACTGGCATGACACCTGCCATCATTCGCATGCTCGAAGATACCACCGTGCCAAAAGTAGGACTCTCATGGCACGATGACTTGTTGCAGCTACATAAGCGAGCAGCTTTTAAGGCTGGTTATTTTATCGAGTTGCAGGATGTTGCAAAGAACTTTGGTATCGCAGACATGAGTTTGCAGAAACTGTATGCTAACCTCTTTCATCAGAAAATCAGCAAGGCGCAACGGTTGAGCAATTGGGAGGCTAACGATTTAAAGGAATCGCAGGCTCTTTATGCGGCTACAGACGCATGGTGCTGCATTAACCTGTATGAAGAATTCCAGCGTTTGTCAGCAACAGGCGATTATGAACTCAATGAACTCAGACTCTGATCTGTGCACAGAATAGAAATTATTAATAATAAGAAACATCATATTTATAAATATGTACAAAAGTGTATATTTAAAGAAAGGTAAAGAAGAATCGCTCAAGCGTTTTCATCCATGGATCTTCTCGGGTGCCATCCAGGCAATGGATGAGGGTATCGAGGAGGGTGAAATTGTGAAGGTGTTTACTCGTGGTGGTGAATTCATCGCTATCGGTCATTATCAGATCGGTTCTATCGCAGTGCGTGTTCTTTCATTTAGAGATATTGAGATTGATGAGAAGTACTGGTGTGCCAGATTGCAATCGGCTTTTCAGATGAGACTCGCTTTGGGAATTGCCGGAAACTCATCCAACACGACTTATCGTCTGGTTCATGGTGAGGGAGATAACTTGCCGGGACTTGTTATCGACTGCTATGGTCCTACAGCTGTCATGCAGGCTCACAGTGTGGGAATGCATGTTTGCCGCATGGAGATTGCCAATGCCTTGAAGAAGGTGATGGGCGATGCATTGGAGAACATCTACTATAAGAGTGAGACCACCTTGCCTTATAAGGCTGACCTCAGACAGGAGAATGGTTTTATCCTGGGAGGTGATGCTGACGATGTAGCTGTAGAGAATGGGCTGAAATTCCATATCGACTGGCTGCGAGGTCAGAAAACCGGTTTCTTTGTAGATCAGCGTGAAAACCGTTCGCTGCTCGAGCATTATGCCAAGGGAAAGAGTGTGCTCAACATGTTCTGCTATACCGGAGGATTTTCTGTTTATGCGATGAGAGGTGAGGCTAAGGCTGTTCACTCTGTTGACAGCAGTGCCAAGGCGATAGAATTGACCAATGAGAATATTGCGCTCAATTTCCCTGGGGATGCACGTCATGAGGCTATCTGCGAAGATGCCTTCAAATATCTTGATGAACATGACCAGCAGTATGATCTGATAGTTTTGGATCCTCCTGCTTTTGCCAAGCACCGTGCGGCTTTGCGTAATGCGTTGAAGGGTTATACCCGCCTGAATGTAAAGGGCTTGCAGCGTATTAAGAAGGGTGGTATCCTTTTTACCTTCAGCTGCTCTCAGGTGGTAACCAAGGATCAATTCCGCAACGCTGTGTTTACTGCAGCTGCGCAGGCTGGAAGAAAGGTTCGCATTTTGCACCAGTTGCATCAGCCTGCTGACCATCCTATCAATATTTATCATCCTGAAGGTGAATATTTGAAGGGATTGGTTCTGTATGTAGAATAACAAATGATTAAAGGATAGATAATGAATAAGTTCAAAACGTTAACAGCCTTGATGCTCTTGCTGGCTATAGGAATTGTAGGATGTGGCAAGTCGGAAGCAGAACGTCATCGCTTGAGCAAGAAGGAAAAGGCCAGATTGGATAGCCTAGACCGTGCTGCGCTGAAGATTGCGGTGATGCCAACGATGGACTGTCTGCCAATCTTTCTGGCATATGATGACAGTATCTTTAAGCACCAAGGTGTAGACGTACATTTGCGTAGATATACTGCACAAATGGATTGTGATACAGCTATCGAGCGCCAACGCGTAGAGGGATCTGTGACCGATCTGATTCGTGCACGTCATATAGAGAAACGGGGTACTGCATTGACGTACCCCATTTCTACCAATCTTTATTGGCAGTTTATTACCAATAAGCGTTCGCGTATATCCGAACTGAAACAACTGTCAGATAAGATGGTGGCAATGACTCGCTATTCGGCAACTGATTATCTTGCTACTTTAGCAATCGATAGCGGTAAACCTAAATATGATGTATATAAGGTGCAAATCAATGATTTGAACATCCGTCTGCGTATGTTGCTCAATAACGAGATGGATGCCATGTTGCTGCCAGAACCTCAAGCAACCAAAGCCCGACTTGAACAGCATGTAAAACTCTTTGATAGCAGGGATAAGAACTTACAGTTAGGTGTTGTTGCCTTCCGCAAGAAAATACTTTCCGAGCCGCGCCGTAAAGACCAGCTCGCCAAGTTTATCAAAGCGTATAATATTGCTGTTGATAGCATAAATAGGCGTGGTGTGCAGCATTATGCAAGCATCATCACCAAATATACGGGTGCCGATGCTAAAACCATCAGTAATCTTCCAAAACTTAAATATGAACACGCTATGGAGCCAAGACGTCGTGACCTGGCTGTAGCACAAAAATAAACGGCTTATGGAAAGAGAAGATTTTTGCTGGACAAAGTTTTCGCATGAACATGTTACTACTATATCCAGAATTGAGGCTATTCGCAAGATAATTGACCAGGAAGTGGGGCTCGAATCGTGTCAGCCTGGAATTGCGGAAATTGAAAAAAGATATGATGATTTGTATCATGATTATATAGACGGCAAACTTAAACACCGAGAGCTTTATAATCTTGCTCAAACTTTAGATCTTGATACTGATGAGCTCTTTGGTAAAGTGCGTCACGTTTGGATTTTGGCAAATGAGCCTACATTTGTTGCACTTAACAAAAGAGCCCAGAAACTGACAAGTTTTGATGAAGTACAGGAAACCTTTGAGAAATTTGCCACAGATGAAGCTATGCTTAATCTGAAAGTTGGCTTATCTGCAGAACAGATAGACGAGGAAAGACAAAAGATACAAGAGCAGCTTAATGCTTATCGCAATATGGTGTTTTCTTATATAATGGTGACTGATGATTGGAATGAGGATTTCATTAAGGCGATTCGTAGTATCATTGATTCCGATTTGGTAGATCCATACACCATCAATATGATAGTTTCGGCAGTCTCCTTGTCTTGCTCTGTATTCATGGATCCTTTAAAAATCGGACTCTTGCTTCGCTTGGTTAAGTCAGCCGACAGTTGTAGTGTTCGTGAACGCGCCTTTGTGGGTTTTGTTTTCTCCGTGATATCCAATCCGGCTGAAAGTGATGCGTGTTGGCAAGCAGCTGCCTCCACGGTCATAGATGATGATTTTCTGGCAGCCTGCGTTGATCTCCAGCGTCAGATGCGTCTATGCCTTACTAGTAAAAAGGATAGCAAGGAGATGATGCATTCTGTGGTGAAGACCATGTTTTCCACTCTTACCCATGATTTGACAGAAAAACTGAAAGATATGGGTAAGGTGGAACTTGATGAATTTACTGTAGATGGTGAAGATCCGGATGAAGATATTCAAGGAGCCTTTAACTATATGTTGAACTCAGAAGATATTGGAGTTGATGTGTATTATCATCAGTTTGCCAATCAGAAGTGTTTCGGTCATTTCCATTCACTCTATAACTGGTTTGTTCCTTTCTATGTACGTAATTCTACGCTCAAGAGTGTACGGGTTGCGATGAATCAGCATCGCAATTTCGTCAATAATCTCCTGAATGGTGCATCTATGTGTGATACCGACCTGTATAGCGTCATTCTTTCATTGAATACTACTTCTGGAGAATTTATCAAAGCATTGGATGCCGACCCGGAACATCTTATGCTTGGTCATGATTCTTATGATGCCGAGGAAGGTGAGGAAGAAAATGAGCAGAATGCTGAAGAGTCTGTAGAGGAAGAGTCTGATTCTGCAGAAGCAAAGGATTCTGAAAAAGTCAGACTGCTCGATTCGGTGATGGAACGGGAAGAGGATCTGTCTGAAGAGGAAAAGAAAAAACTTGCTGTTCGGATTCGTCATCGCTATGTGCAGGACCTCTTCCGTTTCTATACACTTTCTCCAATGAGGGGTACATTTGATAATCCTTTTGAAATGCAGATGAAAATACCATTCATGACAACGGGACTGTTTGCTAAACCGGAATATGACAAGTATCGCTTGTCGCTGGCCCGTTTCTCAGCCAAGAGAGGCGATTTTGCCTTTGTCAGCAGGATTTTGCGTAATCTGTCGCAATATACAGAAGAAGAGAAAATGATGCTTGCGCTGGCATACTATTCGGAGAAAAATTTTAGTGATGCGCTTAATTACGTCTGTGACGTCTTGGAGGTAAACTCAAAATATAAGGCAGCCTATGAGCTGAAGTTAAAAATAGAAGAGAAATGTGAAGATGAAAATGCATTTTCTACTTTGGATGAAATAATCAAGTTGGAGACTGACAAGGATAAGCAGTTTAAACTCCAGTTGAAAAAGATAGATCTTGCATTGAAATTCCATCGTTTTAATGAGGCGTTGCAATTGGCTTTCCTGTTGGATGAACAGTATCCTAAGGAGGAACAGATAGAATGCAGACTGGCTTTCTCTTTGCTCTTTACAGATTCTGAAGGCGATAAGAACATCGACAGAGCAATGGCTCTGATTGAACCTTATATTCAGAAGTGTCAGGAAGATGATATGAAAAAACTGTGGCAGGCTGATCTGAAAGACATGGACCAGGAACATGTTGAACAGATGTTCATGAAGATGTTATCTGCAATGATGAAAAAAGTTTCTCACTCAGTGGATCAAAGATGGGAGTCTTTGAAATACTTCTATTACGGTCTCTGCATTCTGGTGAAAGAGGGAGGAGCTGTTGCTGTCAGCTATTTCGATGAAGCGGCAAATTACGCTGCCTGTTTTAGAGAAGATATGGATGAATATGGACTGCTCGAGATGGGAGAATGGTTTGATAAGCGTGGCATAGCACCTATAGAATTGGAATTTATGGAAAAAAAGGTTACCGAGGAAAGGAAAAATAATAAAGATGGCGGAAAATAATAAAAACAAGAATAAGGTGCAGATAGATCCAACCTACGCCCATTTGCAGCCGCAGGCTGTTAATGTGGAGCAGGCAGTACTGGGTGCCTTAATGATTGATTCTGATGCCTTCTCTGTGGTGTCGGAGTTGCTCAAGCCGGATACTTTTTATGACCCGCGTCATAAGAGAATATATCAGGCTATCCAGGTGATGAACATGGAGGAACGGCCTGTGGATATCATGACCCTTGCCGATCAGTTGGCCAAGACTGGTGAACTGGATAAGGTGGGAGGTGCACAATATCTTATGGATATTTCTGCAGGCATGGCTTCGGCTGCCCATGTAGAGTCGCATGCCCGCATCTTGGCGCAGAAATATATGCAGCGCCAGCTGATTCATTATGCCGGCGACATCGAGACGATGGCATATGAAGAAGGTGTGGATGTGGATGAATTGATGCAGAAAGCTGAAGGTGAACTCTTCCAGCTTTCGCAGAACAATATGAAGCAGGATTATACACAGATTGATCCGGTTGTTAAGGAGGCCGTTGCCATTTTGCAGCGTGCCGCTCAGAACTCGGGTGGTCTTACCGGTATTCCTACGGGTTATCGTGGATTGGATGATATGACATCTGGTTGGCAACCGTCCGACCTTGTGATTATCGCCGGTCGTCCTGCCATGGGTAAGACTTCCTTTGCATTGAGTATTGCCAAAAATGTGGCTGTAGATTATGGTGTGCCTATCGGATTCTTCTCTCTGGAAATGAATAACGTTCAGTTGGTGAACCGACTCATCTCAAATGTATGCGAGATTTCGGGTAAAAAAATACTGAACGGACAATTGGAACAACCTGAATGGGAGCGGTTGGATCAAAAACTGAGAAAACTGACAGGGGCACCTATTTATATAGATGATACGCCAGGTCTTTCTGTTTTTGAACTACGTACAAAGGCGCGCCGACTGGTAAGAGAAAAGGGAGTTAAACTGTTAATGATTGACTATCTTCAGCTGATGAATGCTAACGGTATGAAGTTTGGCAGCCGTCAGGAGGAGGTATCTACTATCTCCCGTTCGCTCAAAGGTATTGCTAAAGAGTTGAATATTCCTGTGCTTGCCCTATCGCAGCTCTCCCGTAACGTAGAGAACCGTGAGGGCTTGGAAGGAAAGAGACCTCAGTTGAGTGACCTTCGTGAATCCGGTGCCATCGAACAGGATGCCGATATGGTACTCTTCGTTCACCGCCCGGAATATTATCACATCTATCAGGATGAAAAGGGTAATGACCTTCATGGTATGGCACAGATTATCATTGCCAAGCACCGTAAGGGCTCTGTTGGAGATGTCCTCCTGAACTTCCGTGGAGAATTTACCCGATTCCAGGATCCGCAGGATGCTGCAGCAGCACCTGTCGAAGAAGGTGGTGAGATTGTAGGCTCTAGGATGAATGGCGGAGGGCAGGATGGTAGTCCGCTACCACCGCCGCCTGCAGAGAATCTGCCTTTCTAAGGTTAGAGTTTGTTGGTTTTTCACTCAAAAACTGGCTTTTTCGCCAAATTCTTGCACAGAATTAACGTTTTTGGGTGAAAAAACTATAAGAATATAGGAATTTGTTATCATTTCTATTAAAAAAGTTATAAATTGTTTGCCGGTATCAAATAAAAGTGTTACCTTTGCATGCGAATTTAAGAATATAACATAATGAGATAGATATGAGAACAACATCGTTGAACATTACAAGCATTATTATTCGACTTCGACTGCAGTTTGTGGGCGGAAGTGATAAGGTGTGCGTATAGTTCATCGCATAAGATATTAAAAGCCTTTCTACACTTCCGTCTATGGAGTGGGGGAAGGCTTTTTACTTTATCTGATGCTTCTGCATGGATTGCGATTTAAACGTGTGCGTTCAGAATATGAGGCTCTTATATATTAATAAGGTGTAAATTTAAAATTTTAAAGATATGAGTGACAGATTATACATTTTCGACACGACCCTCCGCGATGGCGAACAGGTTCCGGGATGTCAGTTGAACACAGTTGAGAAGATTCAAGTGGCAAAGCAACTGGAGCAGTTGGGCGTGGATGTAATTGAGGCTGGATTTCCAATATCAAGTCCGGGTGACTTCAATTCAGTGGTAGAAATCTCTAAGGCTGTAACCTGGCCAACTATTTGTGCACTTACCCGTGCCGTAGAAAAGGATATTGATTGTGCTGCTGAGGCTTTGCAGTATGCTAAGCATAAGAGAATCCATACCGGTATCGGTACCAGCGATAGTCATATCAAGTATAAGTTCAATTCTACCCGTGAGGAAATCATCGAACGCGCTGTAGCTGCAGTCAAATATGCCAAAAAGTATGTTGAGGACGTTGAGTTCTATGCTGAGGATGCAGGCCGTACCGATAATGAGTATCTGGCTCGTGTCGTTGAGGCTGTTGTCAAGGCGGGTGCAACTGTAGTGAACATTCCTGATACAACAGGTTATTGTCTGCCTGATGAATATGGTGACAAAATCAAGTATCTCATGGAACATGTTGATGGCATTGATAAGGCACGCCTTTCTACCCACTGTCATAACGACCTTGGTATGGCTACTGCCAATACTCTGCAGGGTGTATTGAATGGTGCACGTCAGGTTGAGGTTACCATCAATGGTATCGGTGAGCGTGCAGGTAATACTTCGCTCGAAGAGATTGCCATGATTCTGAAGTGTCACAAGCATATCAATATTGATACCAACATCAATACCACCAAGATTATTCCTACCTCACGCATGGTGAGCAGCCTGATGAATATGCCTGTCCAGCCAAACAAGGCTATCGTGGGTCGCAATGCATTTGCTCATTCTTCCGGTATCCATCAGGATGGTGTCTTGAAGAATGTTCAGACTTACGAAATCATTGATCCTAAGGATGTGGGATTGGATGACAATGCTATCGTATTGACAGCCCGTTCTGGTCGTGCTGCATTGAAGTACCGTCTCCATGTCAATGGTGTAGAGATTAATGATGAGGAGAAACTCGACAAGATTTACAAGAAGTTCCTCCAACTGGCTGATAAGAAGAAGGAAGTTACCGATGAGGATGTTTTGATGCTTGCCGGTGCTGATTCTGCTGATAAGCATGGTGTTCAGCTCGACTGGTTGCAGGTTACTACAGGTAAGGGCGTGAAGAGCGTGGCAAGTATTGGTCTTGATATTGCAGGTCAGAAGTTTGAGGCTGCATCATCTGGTAACGGTCCGGTAGATGCTGCTATCAATGCTCTCAAGAAGGTCATCACCAAGGAGATGAACCTCAAGGAGTTCACCATCCAGGCTATCGACAAGGGCTCTGACGATGTGGGCAAGGTTCACATGCAGGTGGAATACGATGGTCATGTATATTATGGCTTCGGTGCAGATACCGACATCGTTACAGCTTCTGTTGAGGCTTACATTGATTGTATTAACAAGTTTAAGATTAGATAAACATATATATAACAAGAGATATTATGAATACATTATTCGACAAGATTTGGGACAAGCACGTTGTCCAGATTGTTCCGGACGGTCCTACACAGCTTTACATCGACCGTCTCTACTGTCACGAAGTAACATCACCTCAGGCATTCGCTGGTATGCGAGCACGCGGACTCAAGATGTTCCGTCCAGACCAGATTTTCTGTATGCCTGACCATAATACTCCAACCCACGATCAGGACAAACCTATCGAGGATCCTATCTCAAAGAAACAGGTAGATACCTTGGCAAAGAACACCGCTGATTTCGGTGTAACCCACTTTGCCATGAACACCAAGGACAATGGTATCATCCACGTGGTTGGTCCAGAGAAGGGTCTTTCTCTTCCTGGTATGACCATCGTTTGTGGTGACTCTCATACTTCTACCCATGGTGCTATGGGTGCCGTAGCTTTCGGTATCGGTACTTCTGAGGTTGAGATGGTGATGGCTTCACAGTGTATTCTCCAGAGCAAGCCAAAGTCTATGCGTATCAGCATCAACGGCAAGCTCAGCAAGGGTGTTACCGCCAAGGATGTAGCTCTTTATCTGATGAGCCAGCTCACTACTTCGGGTGCTACCGGTTACTTCGTTGAGTACAGTGGCGATGTAGTGAAGGATATGTCAATGGAAGGTCGTCTCACCCTCTGCAACCTCTCTATCGAGATGGGTGCCCGTGGTGGTTTCGTAGCTCCTGATGAGACAACAT
>OJML01000651.1_pt1 | contig 20070 bp, 12 predicted proteins | sample 1597221 | NCBI WGS metagenome assembly OJML01 (sample SAMEA2452123, study PRJEB22498) | human gut metagenome | biome: human feces; feature: human gut; material: feces | place: Australia | collected 2012 | reverse complement strand
TCGCGAGGGAAATAAACCGGCATATCTTTCTGCAAAGGAAGAATGCGGAGTTCCAGCTTCTGGCAATCGGCAGGCAGGCGCCACAATCCCATCAGGAACGGACGGCCATTATAGAAATTATCAGCCACCAGTTTGCCATCGCAATAAAGTCGGGCACAATCACCACGATATTGGATTTTCAGGAGATTTCGCCCCTGCAGCATTTCAGGCGAAAGATTTAGCTGATAAACCGCAGCCTTCTTGAAGTCAGCATCAGATGGTTCCTCTGCCACTTTCTGCACACCCATAGTTATCTTGCGAACGCTCTCTGCTTCCTTGATTTTCTTGAAAGAAGGAGCCAGTGACATCATTGATTTTCCTTCCTCCTGCAGGAACAGATGTTCCGCCGTCTTGGAATCTACGAGATAGATGTTCTTATAAACAGGTTTGGCGATACCCTTCGCCTTCACATTCTTCAGCACCTTTCCATCCACAGCTATCTCGGTAGGAATACCCTTGATCTGTTCCAGATAGATTTTTCCATCCCGCTTGGCAATCAACTGTGCCGTAGCATATCAGCACTTCTGCATAATCATGCATAAAGAGATGCAGTTTGCGGAGCATGAAATAATGAGGATTCTTCTGTCCGAATTCACCCAATGGAGCCTGGAAATCATACGTCTTTACCGGTATATCATTATAATTGGTAGCCTGAGTGCGCTGATTTTCATTCAGATACACCGCACTACCATCGTCCAGATTACCCGGCATCATCGCAGTAGGATTGGTTCCGCCATGATACATATAATATCCACGAAGATTGCGCTGTCCACTCCAGTTGAACACACCTTCTACTTCCTCCACATGGTTCCAAAACACATAGGCGGCAATCATGGTAACGCCACCCTCCTTCATCTTCCTTACTTCCTCTCTCCACTCATTCTGAGGGATTCGGGAATAATGCACCTCACCCATCACCAGCACCACTCGCTTGCCATCGAAGATGAGGCTATGCTTATCCCATCGGATGGATTGCTGCGGAATCTGCGCCTGGGCAGCCATCGAGCAAATTGTCAGGAACGACATCGCTGCAAATAATGTTTTAGTCTTCATTTCCATTTATAGTGTTTTTGTTATTTTATAGAGTTTTTGTTATTTGTGAGCAAAATTACAAATTTTAAAGCAATATTTACCTATAATTTTGTACAATAAACATAGATATTCTTCTTATTCTTAGATTTACATTGTTTTTTCTGTCACAATCGAATCCATATCAATTATTTTTTGTATTTTTGCAGAGAATAAAGTAAAACCCAACTTTGGACATTCCAAACAGAAACAAGAATAAAATGGAAAAAATCAAGATAAAAAACGGATTTCAAGGAGAACGGTCATTGGTGATGCCGGAGATGATTCTGAATCTGGCAGAATCAGACCCAGTATTGCGAACCCTGCATATCACAGACATAGGCTACTATCCGCACGCAACCTATCATTATAGAGAGCGTGCGGAATCTATCGACCAATGCGTACTGATCTATTGCGTGAAGGGCAGCGGACATTACAGCATCGAAAGCAAGCAATATGAGGTGAAAGCCAACCAATACTTCATCGTGCCAGCCAATACCCCCCACGCCTATGCCTCCAATAACGACGATCCCTGGACCATCTATTGGATTCACTTCAGTGGCTCATTGGCACATATTTATGCAGAAGATGCAGAGAAGCCAACCACCATATCCGCCAATCTGAACTCAAGAATAGCCGACAGAAACAACATCTTTGAAGATATGTTTCTGACCCTATCCGATGGATATACCCTGGAAAACCTGCGATACACCTCATCGCTCCTGCATTTCTATCTCGGTTCGTTGCGCTATATGCCACAATACAGGAAATTCCACAAAAAAGAGGAACTGGATGAAAGCGAGACTCATAGCATCATCAATGCCGCACTGAAATATATGGAAGAGAACCTGGAGCAATCCATCAGTCTGCACGATCTGGCCGAATATACCGGATACTCCAACTCCCATTTCTCTGCCATCTTCAAGGGTGCCACGGGTCACAGTCCGTTGAGCTATTTCAATAAGCTGAAGATCAAGAAAGCCTGCGAACTGCTGGATACCACGGATATGAAAATCAACCAGATAAGCTACAAGATGGGATTCGAGGATTCCTTCTATTTCTCGCGCCTTTTCACCAAAATCGTGGGAATATCGCCTAAGAAATACAGAGATTCCAAGAAATGACATAAAGAAATGACATAAAAAAAGGTCCCTACATCTATTTTCACAATAGACGTAGGGACTCGACATATAACTTAAAAACCTATGAGAAAGCAGCCTCCTTTCACTACAATTCTAATTCTATCATACTCTTGAATGACAGGATACCCAAATGATTCTTATCCAATCGGGAAGCCTCATCCAGATAACGCTTAGCATGCTTCTTATCGTCCAAGCCATAGAAGCCAAGGGCAAGCATGTACTTGCAATGTATCTGATTAGAGAGATTCAAATCTCCCTCCCAAATCTGCAAATCAGGCAATGATACGGCAAAGTAATCCATCACCACATCTTCGAAGAGATGATTCTTGCCATAATTCACAAGCTTGTAGAATCGGCCGTGAGCCTCATCCACTCTGCCCAGTTTCAACAGAGCCAATCCCTGATAGAAAATCTTATCTGGCTTGGCATCGTTGTAATACATGGCAGCAGCTGGTTCCTGAGGTCCCTTGGTTGCCTCTTCCCAACATTCGTTAGCCTTATCTGCCATGCCCTTTGCTGCGTATGCACAACCCAGGAAATAATAGAAATCATTCTCCTGTGCACCATAAAGCTTGCCTTCACCAAGATGATGAGGATAAACCAGGCATTCCTCAAGCAGCTGGATAGCCTTGTCATAATCCTTAGCTACCAAAGCCTTCTTAGCCAATTCCAGTCGGGAAAGCTGATACTGTCCGCTTACCTTTCCTTCGCCACCTTCCCATGGATGGAACTGATGGGCATCCAGCTTCTTCATCGCCTCTTCATATTGTCCCGTCTGATTCAGAAGCGTGATTTCCTCCAGCAGAAGGTCATCGCGCTTGGCTATCAACTCTGGATATTGCTGAAGATGGGACAGGCGCATCGCATGATCGTAGCCCAAACGCTTATACAGCTGATCCAACTCCATCAGAATACGGGCATCGGAGGCATCAAGCTGGAAGGCCTTCTCCATATACTTCACAGCCTCTTCGTCCTTGTGCTCCTTATTGAACAATCCGAGTGCGAGGTTACGCCATACGGTAGGGAACTTAGGATCAATTTCTGCCGACTCTCTCCATACCTCCATCGCCACATCATACTGGCGCTTGTCGTAATAGAGACAGCCCAGATAATAAGGAGCCTTGGCATCCTTCTCATCAACATTCATGGCATCTTTCAATGCCAGAACTGCCTCAGGACGGTTAGGGAAGCAGTAGTCTGACGGATATTTAGATGCCTGTTCATAAGCAGATTCAGCAATCTCCCAATCATCCGTATCCTTCTTGCGAAGTACCCAACCCAGATAATAATAAGTCATCGGAGTAACTGCCTTGTTATCAATGGCTGCCTGCAAAACCTTCAGAGCTTCATCATAAAGACCGGCACCTGCGTAATCGAGCGCCAGCTCATCATAGTTGTTCGGCATACCATGCATCATCTCTACCATCTTATCAAGATACTTCTTGTTGTCTGTAGAGAGGAAGAGTTCAAAGAGACAACCATAGTTAAACTGATCTATCTTCAATGACTCCTCGCACCAGGCGATGGCCTCATCCTGCTTACCAGCATGTCGGAGGATAGCCGCCTTCAAGGCACGAGCCTTGTGATTATGAGTATTTCGAATCAGACAGTTCTCGATTTCCTCCTTGGCATCCTCCATGCGATGCAGCATCACGGAAATCTGGGCACACTCAAAGAAGCCGGCATCCTGCCATGCACCATTCCAGGTTGACTTGTAGAACATATCGTATGCTGCCCAGACATTACCACGGTATTTCAAGGCAAGACCCAGGTTGTAGATAGGTTCACCATCGTATGGATTAGAATTGCGCTTCATCAACACCTTCACGGCACGACGCAGATACTGCTCTGCCTTATCGAAACGGCACTTGCGGATATACCACAAGCCCAAGGCATTGTTGCATCGGTAATCCATAGGATCACGGCGGAGTGCCTCCTCGTAATAATCCACCGGATTATAGGTGGCATGGCGATACTGCTCCAGGTGAAGACCCGTAAGATAGAGCTGGTCGTTGGTCTTGATCTGCTCAGGAAGCAAGGCTGCCTCGGCAGGGTCAGGGATAGGACGGATTTTATCATCCTCATGTTCCCAAAGCATCAAGTACTTACCATCAAGAGACTCAATAGTGAAAGCCAAATTATACCATGCGCTATCTCCTACCTCTATCGTCTCATCCAGAACCTCTTCCGGACTAAGAGTCACCACTTTTATTATAGCATTCCCCTTCCTTATCATCAAGAATCACCCTCACCTCCTGCTTGGAAGTGGCAAACACCTTGAAGTTCACCTTGCCTGAAGTGTTTTCCTGGGTTACATTTCCCTGATCATCCACAAAGTCAATGTTCATAATCAGGTCCTTGGTAGCCTCCTTCACCACACCCAACTCTCTATAAGGCATGAAATACTGGGTGAAGCGCTTCTCTTCGTATGGCATCAGCCAGGTAAAGTCGGGCTGGTTTTCGGTAAATACACCTGCCATCAACTCGATATACGGTCCATCCTCATCGGTAAGATTGCGGTCCCAAGCCTGTCCGAAATCACCATTACCCCAAGTCCACTGCTTCTTACCCGGAGACACATGATGATTGGCTACATGCAACATACCAGCCTGGGTATCGTTCTCATAACCGCCCTCGAAATCATACATTGAGTTGACACCCATATAAGATGTAGGCACCTTGATATTCTTATAGTTAGAGATATCTACACCTGCCGAATAGTCCATCTTGTAATAGGTGCCCGTAGCGATAGGGAAACTGCTAACGGCACGCTTGCCATGGTCGAATACGGCATTGATATCAGGCGGGAATACACTCTGATAATAATCGTTCACAGCCACGGCTGGATTCGCCCACCAGAGGAAAGTCTGAGGCACATTGGTACGGTTGTAGAGCTGTCCCTTGATTTCCAGATAAGCCTTGCCAGGGCGCAGGGTAAAGCCTGCCATACCCTTCTGGTGGAACATCTTTTCTGTTTCGCTCACCCATACAGTTACTGAACCATCCTCATTCTCCTCGATTGTGCTATCCACAGGCAGATAGGTACTTGGGCGATGGTGCTGAGGCCAGTTGAACTCGATGCCACCGCTGATCCAAGGACCGGTCAAACCCACCAATGCCGGTTTGATAACATGATTATAATATACAAAGTGACGCTTCTTGATCTTATCGTATGCCATCTGCACGCGACCGCCCAATTCCGGCAGAATCATCACCTTGATGTATTCATTTTCAATCCAGATGGCGTGCCACTCCTTATCCACCTTTTCATCGCTGATACGCTCGATGACGGGATACGGATAAACCACACCACTCGAACCCTGATAAACTCGTTTTTCCAAGAAAATAGGATTCTTCTCAGGGGTTCCCACCTCATAGGTTGGAATCACCACTGTTTCTCTCCAAGCTTTAACCATAATTATTTAATGTTGTATTAATTCATTTTCTAATTCTTCGAGTGATTTGCCTTTGGTCTCTGGTAACAGTAAAGAGACGAAGAGGAAACCACCCAGGCATACTGCACTATAAATCCAGAAGGTACCATAACTGCCCAAAGCCACATTGAGCAAAGGGAACGTATAGGTAAGCGTAGAACTTCCCACCCAGAGGGCAAAGGTACTGGTAGCTACCGCCACGGCACGCACCCTGTTAGGGAAGATTTCTGCCAGAAGCACCCAGGTAACAGGACCCAGCGTCATGGCATAGCAGGCGATGGCTGCCACCACCAGCACGATCATAAACCAGCCTGTAATCTGGAAGAAATAACAGATGCCCAGGATGAGATAGATGCCGCAAAGTCCGCCGGCACCCAGTTTCATCAAGGCCTTTCTTCCCCATTTATCCACCGTAAAGATGGCAACAAATGTAAAGATGACATTGGCTATTCCCGTTACCACGATATTGAAAAGCACATCGCCGATGGCATAACCAGCCGACTGGAATATCTCCTGCGCATAATTGAAGATGACGTTCGTTCCGCACCATTGCTGGAAGAAGGCAACCACCACACCCAGCAGGAGCACCTTGCGATAAGGCTTGCTGAACAAGGTTTTCAGTCCTGCCTGTGAGGATTCCTTCTCATTAGTCTCTCTCACCGCCTGCAGCTCTGCCTGCGCATAGCTGTTTCCTCCTATCTTATTCAATGTAACGAAAGCCTCCTTGTCTCTTTTTTTCATAGCCAGCCAACGGGGACTTTCAGGGATGAAGCAAGCCATCACACAGAATACTGCCGCCAGAAAGGCTGCCGCCCAGAACATCCATCGCCAAGCCATCTGCCCATTCCAGGATGCAGCAATTTCTGCTGATGAAAAAGAAGCCGGGATAGGTTCTGCTATCAGCCAGTTGGTTATCTGTGCTGCCAGGATACCAAGCACGATGGTCAATTGGTTCAAAGAAACCAGTTTTCCTCTGATAGAGGTAGGTGCCACCTCTGCAATATACATAGGTGAAAGCCCTGAAGCCACTCCGATGCCGATACCTCCGAAGAAACGGGCTATCAGAAAGGAACAGAAGGTATCAGCCAATCCCGTTGCTATCGCCGAGAAGAAAAAGATCAGGGCTGCTACAATCAGGAGTTTCTTTCTTCCGATGCGGTCGGCAAGCGAACCGCAGAGCATCGCTCCTATCAGGCATCCTATCAGGGCGATGGTCATCGCCAAACCCTGGTCAGAAGGACTGTCGGCTATCTGATAATACAGTTCGTAGAAGGGTTTGGCGCCGCCAATCACCACCCAATCGTAGCCGAACAGCAAGCCACCCATCGCCGATACCAGACAGATGAAATACACAAATCTTTTGTTTATTCTTTCCATGCTAGTTGTTTATTTGTTATTTGATTTTTCCGGGTGCAAAGGTATAGCTTTTATCGAAAAGAGAGAATAGAATAAAAGCGGAAAATAATGGAGAATCTTACGATAGCTATTCTGATATTCATAAAAATCAGCGATATTCCTTGCGTATTCCAAATATTTATGCTAACTTTGCCACAAAATATAAATCATAAGGAGAATCGCTCATGGATAATAACCCTATAAAGAAAAGAATTGCCAGACGTCAATACATTTATCGCAAGCGCATCCCTTACGGAATGATGAATTTCGTTAGCGTGAGACAAGATGACTGCTATTATGTTGACAAGACCGATTTTATCGCACAAATAGAAGATTCTAACAAGTTTTTCTTCTATATCCGCCCTCGTCGTTTCGGCAAGAGCCTTACCCTCTCTATGCTTAAGCAGTATTACGACATCAATATGGCTGATAGGTTTGAGGAACTTTTTGGAGGATTGTATATTGGCGAAAATCCGACACCTGAGCACAATACCTATCTGATTATCTCGCTCAACTTTGCCGTGGTGGATGCCAATCTTGAGAATTACAAGAAGGGACTTGATGCACATTGCAACACCGAGTTTAACTACTTCTGCGATGTGTATGCACAATATCTGCCTGCCAACTTGAAAGAAGAGATGAACAAGAAGGATGGTGCAGCAGAGCAGTTGGACTATCTCTGCAAGGAATGCAAGAAGACCGGACAGAAGGTGTATCTCTTTATTGATGAGTACGACCATTTCACGAATACTATCCTGGCAGAACCGGATTGCCTCAACAGCTATCAGGCAGAAACCCATGGAACGGGATATCTCCGTAAGTTCTTCGATACCATCAAGTCGGCTACCGATTCCACCCTGGAGCGAGTCTTCGTAACCGGCGTCAGTCCTGTTACCATGGATGATTTGACCAGCGGTTTCAATATCGGTACCAACTACTCCCTGTCATACGAGTTTAACGAGATGACGGGCTTCACGGAGGAAGAAGTGCGCGAAATGCTCACTTACTATACCGATACCCTCAATCTCCACAACTACACCGTGGATGAATTGATAGAACTGATGAAGCCATGGTACGATAACTATTGCTTTGCAGAGGCTACTTACGGAGAAACCACCATGTACAACTCCAATATGGTGCTCTATTTCATAGATAATTATATCAGAAATAGAGGAAAACTGCCAAGGAATATGATAGAGGAAAATATCCGATTGGATTACAACAAGCTTCGCATGCTCATCCGTAAGGACAAGGAATTTGCCCACGATGCCTCTATCATCCAGCAACTGGTAGAAAACGGTTTTGTGGCTGGTGAACTCAAGACAGGCTTCCCTGCCGAGCAGATAGGCGACCCGGATAATTTCATAAGCCTGCTTTACTACTTCGGCATGGTTACCATAGCTGGAAATTATCAGGGAAAAACAAAATTCGTGATACCAAACGAGGTGGTGCGAGAACAGCTGTTCAGATACCTTCTTGACACTTACAAGGAGAACGACCTGAAATATGATTCATACGAAAAGGGAAAACTGGAAAGTGCCTTGGCATATTGTGGAGAATGGAAGCCATATTTTGAATATATCGCAGACAGTCTGCATAAATATTCATCCCAAAGAGACCATCAGAAAGGAGAATATTTCGTGCATGGATTCACGCTTGCCATGACTTGCGACAATAAGTTCTATCGCCCGATATCCGAAAAGGATACCCAGGAAGGATATGCCGACATCTTCCTCTGTCCATTGGTTGATAATTTCAGCGATATGCTGCATTCCTACATCGTAGAACTCAAATATGCCAAGTCGAAGGATACCGATACGCATGTGGAGCAACTCAGGCAGGAAGCCATCAGCCAGGTGAATAGATATGCAGAAAGCGAAGTGGTAACTTCTGCCATCAAGACCACGCAGCTGCATAAGATTATCGTGGTGTATAAAGGCATAGAAATGGTGGTTTGCGAAGAAGTGTAAGAAACATCATTTATAACAAAAAACCGTGAATGCATGGAGCATCCACGTTTTTTTTGCATTTTTATTCAGATATTCATCTTATTTTCAAGATATTCTCTTTCCTACCTTTGCAGCAACAAATGCAATCATCAAGCCCAGACAGGCGGCGATGCTGATGGCAATGCGGAGGCCGGTGGCTTCAGCAAGCCATCCGATAACCGGTGGTCCTACCAGGAAACCGAAGAAACTGATGCTCGAAACGATGGTGATGGCGATGCTAGCCTTGATGGTTCCCAGTTTTCCGGCGATGCTGTAACAGATAGGCACAGACGAAGAGATGCCGAAACCTACCAGCAGGAAGCCCAAGGTGGCAGGAATCAGATAAGGCAAGGCAGCTGCCATCCACAAACCGCCCACAATCAAACTACCACAAACCTTCAACACCCTGGCTGGTCCATATTTCGTAACAAAGCCATCAGCCATGAATCTGCCCAGGGTCATCGCTCCCATACCAGCCACATAGCCCGCACGGATAAAAGCCTCATCGGGTTTTACTACAGATGAGAAATACACACCACTCCAATCGTAAACAGTTCCTTCACAGAACATGCCGGCAAATCCCATCAATCCCAGGAGGAACAGAATCGGGTCGATGGTCTTGAATGAGAACTTCGGCACATCCTCCTCTTCCGCCTTCGCCGTAGCATCATCTACAAGAAAACGGAATCCGATGGCGATGATAAGAAGACTCATCGCCAGGATGGCTCCAAAGTGAACCTCTATCGGAAGCAGGGTATTGGCAAAGACGGCTCCGATGATACCACCCGAGAATCCGCCCAAGCTCCACAAACCATGAAACGACGACATGATGTTGCGCCCATACATCTTCTCCACCAGGCAAGCCTGGGTATTGGTGGCGATGTTCATCAGATTCGCCATCATTCCGAAAGCCATCAGACTCAATATCAGATTGAAAACCGTAGTGCTGCTTCCTATGCAGAAGAGCACCAATGCATAGAGTATTTCAGATAAGGCAAGCATCCTCTTGCTGCCAAACCTGTTCACCAAGACACCCGAGAAAGCCATCATCAGAAGCTGACCGATAGGAATGGCGAAAAGCACCGATCCCAACTGTCCGTTGCTCAAGTGCAACATCTGCTTCACATCCGGAATGCGGCTTGCCCAACTGGCAAACACCACGCCCGGCACAAAATAATAAGCTGCAACAGCCACTCGCTTACGGGTTAAATCTCCCAAATTGCTCAAACTATTCATATTACTCAAACTTACAGTCATCCTTCTTAATACCTTATTTTATATACTTTATTTTATATACCTTAATTTATATGCTTATTTATATGCCTTTTAATATGCCTATTTATATACTTATTTATATTTGCAGCTGCAAAATTACAAAAAAATGCAGAAAAACACCGATATTTGAACAAAAAATGTAGCTTTGTTTAAGAAATTAGCCGTAACTTTGCACTTATAAAAAGAATTCAAAACAAACTAGCAATGAAGAAACAGACAATGATTACTCTGGCACTCGCCTTGACCTTGGCGATGCCAACCATGCCAGCCTTCGCCCAGAAGGCAATGAGCAAGAAAGAAATCGCTGAAAAGGAAAAGGCTTTCAAGAACCTTCAGCATCCCTGGAAGGGAAAGAAGGTGGCTTACTTCGGCGACTCCATCACCGATCCAAGAATCAAGGCATCGAAGGTGAAATACTGGGGATTCCTGCAGGATTGGCTCGGCATCACCCCCTACGTTTATGGTGTAAGCGGCCGACAGTGGAACGATATTCCCCGACAGGCTGATCTACTCCAGAAAGAGCATGGTGATAATTTCGATGCCATTCTCATCTTTATGGGTACCAACGATTATAACAATGGTGTGCCTATCGGCGAATGGTATACGGAGACTTTCGACAGCGTAAGAGTAGCCCTTCACAAGCCAAGCGAAATGGTTCAGCGTCGCCATCGTCATTTTGCCATGGATGAGAACACCTTGAAAGGTCGCATCAACATAGCCATGTCGAAGTTGAAGCAGATGTATCCTACCAAGCAAATCGTGGTGATGACTCCTATCCATCGTGCTTACTTTGGAAGCAGCGACAAGAACATCCAGCCTGACGAGATGTACGAGAATGCCCGTGGCATCTTCTTCGATGAATACGTGAAGGCGATTAAGGAAGTAGGCAATGTGTGGGCAGTGCCAGTCATCGACCTCAACTCCCTTTCGGGACTCTTCCCTCTTTACGATGCTGGTGCCCAGATGTTCAACAAGCCGAATACCGACCGTCTTCATCCTAATGATGCCGGCCACTCGCGCATGGCGAAGACCATCATGCAGCAGCTCTCTGCATTGCCTTGCGACTTCTAGAGAAGGGGCAGCAGATATTGAAAAGTGTATTATTTCACCCCTATTTTATATTGAAAAAAGTGTAATTTTCCGCAGGGATTTGCCTATATTTTAGGTAAATTTCTGCGTTTTTTGCCTATTCTTTAGGAAGGTTATCATATAAGTTGCCTATGTTTTAGGAAAGTTTCACTATATTTTTGCCTATGTTTTAGGAAAAAAGAGTAACTTTGCAGCATAACTTAAAGAGAAGGAAACGTTATGATATATAGACAATTGACAGAAGAACTCCAGAAATGGAGTGAAAGAGACAACAGGAAGCCATTGGTTTTACGAGGCGCAAGACAAGTTGGAAAGACAACATTAGTCAATGAATTGGGTAAGAAATACGATGTATATATCAAACTGAATCTAGAAAAAAGCTCAGATGCAGAAATCTTTGCCAAATCAGACAATGTAAAAGAGATATATCAATACATCTGCCTCAAGAAGAAAATTAAGGTAGATGAACGTAAGCGTACCCTACTTTTTATTGATGAGATACAAAACGAACCAAAAGCAGTTGGTCTGCTGAGATACTTCTATGAAGAGATGCCATGGTTGCACATCATAGCAGCAGGTTCCAGACTTCAAACCCTCATCAAGCAGCGCATCTCTTTCCCTGTGGGAAGAGTGGATTATCTATCCCTCCGTCCGTGCTCCTTCTTGGAATATCTCGATGCTATAGGTGAAGACCAATTGGTACAAATGGTGAAAGAAGTCAGCGTATCACCTCTATATCACGAGATGTTACTGAACCATTTCAATCATTACACCTTGATAGGTGGTATGCCTGAAGCCTTAGTAGAATATGCCAAGACTCATAACCTAACCAAGTTAGCCCCTATCTATCGTTCACTGCTTGATGGCTACAATGAAGATGTAGAAAAATATGCTCGTAATGAAAACCAAGTAAAGGTTATCCGCCATCTGCTTACACATGGCTGGGCAGAGGCAGGACAATCCATTACTTTCGCTCGATTTGGAGGTAGCAACTACACAAGCAAGGAGGTACATGAGGCTTTGGAAGTAATGCAGAAAGCATTCTTGCTCAATTTGGACTATCCCGTCACATCAGTGAAAGCCCCAGCTGTACCTGCCATAGCAAGACAACCCAAGCTAGTATGGGTAGATACGGGCATCATGAATTTCTCCGTTGACATTCAGGCAGAATATCTGCAAGGCAATTCTCTCTTGGATGTATGGAAGGGGCATGCTGCGGAACAAATCGTAGCCCAAGAGCTGCGCATTGTTTTGGATCGCAACTTCCGCAACGAGCAATATTACTGGGTAAGAGACAAAAAGGGTTCATCAGCAGAGGTAGATTTTGTTTGGCAACATCACTCACAGATTCTCCCGATAGAAGTGAAGTCTGGCACAAATGCCCATCTTCGATCCCTCCACTCCTTCATGTCTCAGCCTGATGCCCCAAGCATTGCCATCCGCATTTGGCCAGGAGAATATAGCATAGACGAAGTGGTATCCCCTACAGGTCATCCCTTCCGCCTTATCAATCTTCCCTTCTATTATGTGGGGATACTGGATAAGATATTGGAAATGGTATAATCCAATAGTTACTAGAAGTTCCTTTCCTATATGCATCAACATCGTAAGTACTTAAGGGAAACATAGCAAATATTAGCCCGATTCTACGGGTAAATATGCCCAGAACTACGAGGAAATGTGCCCGTAACTACGAGGAAATATAACCGAAGCCATCGGTCAAAAGTACCCAACGTCTCGGGCACAATTGGGCAATGCTTCGGGGCACATTCCTCTAGCTTTGGGGACAAGATCAAAAGCGTTTCTGAGTGGTAACAAATGATATAGAAACAGTCTCTATTTTATGCCTTTACTTAGCAACAAGGCTTAAAAAATCAGCAAATCAAGATAAAATAATGCTTTTCAATCATAGAGAAGGATATACCTGTTTTATTACCACGAATTAGACAACTACCTGATTCTATGCTGATTACAGAAGAATAAGCAAAAATAAGGCGTGGCAATGCGTGGTAATAAGTGGCAATAAAAGCACCGCTTATTACCACGCGTTATTTTCTGTATATCAAACACTTACACATCAGCGTGGTAGAAGTGGCATTAAATTAGAAAAAACATATTTCTTATATACACGATGAAACATAGCCATCATAATAGCTATTTATCATGCCACCCAACCATATCCTTGTACTGCCATATCCACAAAATGTTCAAATAGCAGATGAGTTTTGTCATTGAACGACATACGATCATAGCTCATCGGCAAATCTTCATTGAGCGAGGTCTGTATCAAGGCTAACACTTGATGTCTTGGTTGTTCATCCTTATACCAATCCACCACCATCACCTTGTCCTTCTCCTCCAATAACTTTTTATAGAGGTTCTTGGAGGCAAGAATCACTTTTTGCTCCTCAGCCTTTGTAAGTTTCCTGCCAGAAGTCAACATATCGTAGATTTCCAACTCTTCTTCCTTCAATCCTATATCCGTGGAGCGAGATTGCTCCTTCTTCAGTTCTTCCACCAACTGGAGCAATTTTTCATAGTAATCCTCATTCTCACTTCCACCGGCATTATACTTGTCGATGATGTTCTTGTATCGCTCAGAGAACTTTACACGAGTACAGTTTCTGTTAATCATCTGCACCAAAGTTTGCTCAATGAAACTACGCAGGTCTTCAACCTCCAAAGCCTTGTAAGGAGTGGCGTTGAGTTCCTTTCGGAGAGCCTCAACGTCTATCTTGCTCAGGTCGATGACTTTGCCTTGATGAATCATGTATCCCGGACGAGGATGGAGTTCATCAGCCGCCATAGAACCATCAGCCAAAGAGCCTGTCATTCCCACCATTACAGATGAAACGCTCTGATCTAGCGTCTCAGCCATACGCTGCTTTGCCCTGCGCAACTTCTCATCGTCTATCTGGTTACAGAACAAGCCGTTCAAGTATGCTAACGGCGCAAACTTTTCATTGTACCAAGCACGTTCAAATATCTCAGGCTTCGCTGCATCATATAGATTCATCAGGAGATTGGTGAGAACCTTGAATCGGTCTTTCCATTCGTCTTTCTCTAAGATGCGGTTGTATGCCTTACGGAACATTTCCAGCTGGTCGAGGGTATTACCTTCGGCAATAATGCCATCAATCTTGACACCAAGCGACAGCAAGAACCCATCGCATTCCACGATTGTTCGGTCGATGTTCGCTATCAACAGCCCGATATCCTTAGCAGGATAATCCATATCATCACCAGTGGATGCATAATCAGAAAGAGCTTGCTGCATATACTTAAACACGTTGACGTAATCGACGATGATGCCGCAGGACTTGCCTGGGAACACACGATTAGCACGAGCAATAGCCTGCATCAAGGTGTGTCCTTTCATCGGTTTGTCAAGATAGAGCGTAGAGAGTGACGGAACATCAAAACCTGTGAGCCACATGGCACAGACGAAGACCAAGCTTAATGGGTCATCCTTGTCCTTGAACCTATCCTCAATATCTTTGCCATCGGCAGTTATGGCCTCCAACTTTTTGCGATGAAGAGTAATGTCAAGCCCTTGGGCTGCAAACTTTCCTTCCTCGCCGTCCTCCTTACTGATAACTACAGCCATTTCCACCTTGTTCATATAGGCAAGCATAGCGTTTATCTTCTCTCGCTCCTCCCGTGTCTTAGCTTCGTTGCGTTCCTTCACCAGAGCCTTCTTCTCCTCTGCCCAATATTTCTGCACCTTGTCATACATTCTTACGGCGGTGTACTTATCCACACTTACAACCATACCTTTCCCCATGAATCCACGACGAGGGAAATGGTGGGCAATGTCCTTGGCTATGCGGTCTAAGCGTTCCTCACGCTTGATTACTTCCAAGATGCGAGAGGAAGAATTCTCTAAAAGCTCCTTCTCCCGACCATTGAGGTTTTCTTCTTCGCATATCTGGTCGATATCAGTATCAAGCCAGTTGTTGGTCAATCCCACCTCCGGCACTCTTCTGCTATAAAAAAGCGGCACGGTACTACCATCCTCGATGGCTTGGGCGAAATTGTATTCTGACACATAGTCACCAAACCACTGATTGGTGAGTCTCTTACTTCCCAAGAGCGGTGTACCTGTAAAGGCGATGTAGTTGGCATTCGGCAGTCCCGTATGCATATTCTCGGCAAGCTGCTTGTACTGGGTGCGATGCGCCTCGTCCACCAAGACAAAGATGTCATTGCGGTCGGAAAGGAGAGGGTATTTTTTTGTCTTGTCGTACTGGAATTTATGTATCAGCGTAAAGACCATCGGCTTATTAGTTCTGAGAAAATCCCTCAGCTGAGTGGAGTTCTTAGGTTGGCACTCTTCCTTGTTGCCAATTACCTCTGTACGCACGAAAGTCTTGTGAATCTGATCATCCAAGTCTTCACGGTCGGTAATCACAAGGAAGGTAAAGTTACCATGCAACTTGCGTTTTACCTTTCTCACGAACATCACCATTGAATAACTCTTGCCCGAGCCTTGGGTGTGCCAGAACACACCAAGCTTGCCATTCAGCGACTCTCTACGCTCCACACTCTTCATCAGATTGTTCACGCCGAGATACTGGTGGTTCTTGGCGATGATTTTGATGCGCTTGTTATCAAAAAAGATGAAGTTCTCGATATAGTCGAGGAGACAGTCCTTGCGGAAGAGACCGTCTATCAGGTTCTGAATGCTCAGTCCGTGTTCGGCGATTTGCACACGGTCGAGTTTCTCTTTTTCATTATCCACACGCAGCCACTCGAAGAAAAATTCATAGCGACTGTTCCAGGCACCTATCTTGGTTTGCAAACCGTTGCTCAACACACAGATTTGGTTGAAGGAAAAAATATTCGGGATGTCCTTGCGATAGCTGGTGAGGTTTTTGTTATAAGATTCCTCCACCTTGACGGTCGAGTTCTTCAGTTCGATGAATACCACAGGCAATCCATTCACGAAGAGCAGCACGTCGGGACGGCGATAGCGATAATGCCCTTTTATCCACATTTGGTTGACGCAATGGAAGTCGTTGCGCTCGGGATGGTCGAAGTCGATGAGTCGCACAATGTCGAAATCCTCCTTGCCGTTCTTGCGAACAGGCTTCTTGATGCCATTGCGTAGCTGGTTGTAGAGCTTATAGTTGGTTTCCACCATATCCGTGGCGGTATAGTCCTTGCGGAAATCCCTGAGGATGCCTTGCAGCACACCCTCCTCCACCTGTGGGTTCAGTCGTTTCAATGCAGCGAGGAACACATCGGGCAGAATACACTCCGATGGATTGGCACGACCTGTGGTGGAGACATCGTCCTGAGCCTCCACTCGTGCGTCACATTCTATTCGCTTCCATCCGTATTCGGGAAGTGAAAGGCGATTGCAAATCGCCTGCTCTATATCGTCTTCACTGATAAATGACTTCATATTGCTATTACGTTTTATCGTTTTGTTACTATGTTAGTTGGGACAAGGATGCGATGTGCTGCCCATTTTGCAAATTCGTCCCTTGGAGAAGTAGTACTTCATTGCACTCCGAAATAGTACTTCATAGGGGATTGAAGTTATACTTCGTTGGCACATGAAGCTATACTTCAAGTTTGCCCGACATCAGGCGAGGGAGGAGAAGGTCTCGCTGGCGAGCGAGGAGAATGTTCTGTTGTTGGAGATTGTCAATCTCTGCAAACACAGGCTTCACCTTTTTTATATATTCCTCCACAATATCCTCCTTATACAAGAATTTATATTTAGTCAAGTCCGTCATCACTATATAAGGTATGGCAGAGCCTCTTGTACCTCCCGAATGCATTGGTTCAAAGTCAAACTTAAAACGCAAATACAGATAAAACATAAAAGAATCATCTTCTTTATTTGAAACCACCGCATAAGTTCGCTGATACAAATCAAATTTACCTTCAAAGTATCTTGTTCTACCAGTATAACTACCATTACCTGCTACTAAAATTGCTTTGCCATCATATATAAACTCATCAGAGTGAAAAGTATTAGGTGAACAGGAAAAGAAAACATATTGCCCATCTTCTTTTGTTTGATTCACATCCTTACGACCAGTAAAAACACGACACCAGTCCTTTACTTTCTCTACGGTCCATCCTTTCGGCAAACCATTCTCCATTTCAACCTTTTCATGCCCAGGGAAGCGGAAACGAACGAACCATTCTTTATATAGGTTCTCTGCCATTTTCTCCAAAAGACGAATACGCTTCGTGTTGTTCTCTATCAGAGTATCGTATGTGGAGAGGATGGAGGCTATGCGGTGCTGGACTCTTTTATCCTTAATAACAGGAATACGAATACTTGAAAAAGAAGATTTAGAAACATTCTCTCTACCTGAAGTTGTACCAGAATCCAACTTCTTCAACTGCGGTAGAACACTATATTTTACATTGTAAAAAACGTATTCATTATCATATGAATCTTTTGGAATTATAGCATTTATCGCTTGATTCACAAACAAATCTGTATGAGCATAAGTCATCTTCTTGCCAATACTCCCAATTGTCACAACACATGTCGAACCTTTAGGCACTAAACTTTCGTTGTACTTTTCAGCAGCCAACTCAGAATACATCTGTTCTGTAACTAATGTACATTTTGTACCAAGAGAAATATCTGTAGCCTTTATAAAAGGCATATAATCTCCATAATATTCGGGCTTACTCGTAGGCGGAGTATTTCCTGTTATGATTCGACCTATATCTTTTAATCTAACATACTCCATACCCTATTCCTCCCCAAACAATTCCACGATATTCTTTCCAATCTCCTTTTCCAGCTGACCAGCCTCAGTACTGAGCTGTTCGAACTCACCATTGAGCGAGAGCATTTCTTGGTGGAACTCCTCTTTCGTCATTCCGTCATCCTCTATTACTACTCCCACATATCTTCCAGCATTAAGACTCCAGTCATTGTCCTCAATTCCGTCTTCACCAGCAATCTTCGCCACCTTGCACAAGCCGATGACATCACGATACTTTCCATCAGGCCAACGTTCAAGAAGCCAATCTACCTCCTCTTGCTTACCAGCTCTCTTGTACTCATCAATCAAAGCCCAGAAAGCCTCGCTATCTCCCTCATAAAGACGAGTGATGATGCCGAGGTTCTTGATTTGTTCTTCACTGAATTTACGGTGGGCACGATCCACTTGCGTAAAAATGTTACGAGCATCAATAAAGAGAATTTCATCCTTCTTGGTGCGCTTTTTATTGAAAAACCAAAGAGTTGCAGGAAGGGTAACTGTGGAGAACATGTTGCTTGGAAGAGTAACCATTTGAGAGATGATACCGTCTTGTATCATCTTCTTGCGGATTTCAAGTTCACTTCCACCAGCATCGCTCGCAGAGTTCGCCATAACGAGAGCAGCCTTGCCATTTTCATTCAGAGCTGTGGCAAAATAACCTATCCACAGGTAGTTGGCATTCGGTACGGTCTCCTTCTTGTCGCTTGCCTTCTTGGCTGATTTTGTCTTGTTGCGAGGAACGCCGTATGTATTGAATCGGGCATCATCACAAACCTTGTCGAACACCACCTCATCGACATTGAAAGGAGGATTCGCCATCACATAATCAAACTGTCCGAAGGCATTGTAAGGGTCGCTATAGAAAGAGTTTGCCTCGGTTATCTCGCCTCTCACATTGTTGAGCAACAAGTTCATCTTCGCCAACTTCACAGTATCTGGTTCCTTCTCCACACCATAGCAGCGGAAACTCATAATATCCTGGTTGTTAGCATTGTGACGATGCATGTATCGAGCAGCTTGCACAAACATACCGCCCGAACCACAAGCAGGATCGAGAAATTTCTTATCGCCCGTAACAGGACGAAGTACCTCCACCATATACTGCACCACAGAGGGTGGTGTATAAAAGGCTCCACCACCCTGTCCCTCTGCCAAAGCGAAGTTACCAAGGAAGTACTCGTAAATCTGGCCGAAAATGTCGATACTGATGTTCTCAGGAATATCTTTGAAAACTCTAACAATGCGACTTAGTAACTCAGGCTCTTCCTCTGGCACCAACTGCCCATACACCTCCTTGGGCAGTACGTCCTCCATGCAAGCGTTTTCGCATTCGATGGCTTCCATCGCCTTTTTCACGAGTACAGCCTTTTTGGCATCATCAGGCGCATCATTTATAGTATCGAAATAAGCACATTCAGGAAGATAGAATCCGCACTTCTGCACAGCAATGTCCTTATAGCTGCGCTCCATGCGAGTACCTTTGAGAGTTTCATATTCCTTGTCTATTTCCGCTTTATGCTGTTTGAAAAGCACATCAGCATAACGGAGAAAGATAAGCCCAAGGATAGGTTGCCCATATTTGTTTGGTGCTAAATGGGCACCCGCACGCAGCATATCAGCCGAGTGCCAAAGATTATCTTTTAGATTTTTCAGTTCAATGTCTGTCATAAAGTTTGCTTTTAATTCCATATACGACAATAGAGACAAGGAATTAAAAGCATTAATTCTTCGCCGCTATAAGGAAACTATGAGCGTAAACTTTATCGGATGTTGCAGGCCACAAATGTAAATACCTTATTGGGAAGAGAGCATAAGAAAGGCGTAAGCCTCACTTATCAGTCTCTAAGGTATTTGGCGTGACCTGTCCACATAGATAAGTTTAGCTCACGCCTTATGAGCG
>OJML01000650.1_pt1 | contig 20088 bp, 19 predicted proteins | sample 1597221 | NCBI WGS metagenome assembly OJML01 (sample SAMEA2452123, study PRJEB22498) | human gut metagenome | biome: human feces; feature: human gut; material: feces | place: Australia | collected 2012 | reverse complement strand
GCATTGGCAAGCACGATGCGTCCGAAATTATTTCAATCCGTTGGGTGTCTCTTTTTGGTTGGGCTTTTCTTCCGACATAACGCCGTAAATAATTTGGCTGTCAAGACTGCCCTCTTGGGACAATTTCTTTAATCGAATACTTTGAGCGTGTGACGGCGTACAATCGTTTAGATTCATAGCGTCAAGCAAAATTCTTTGCTCGTCCTTTGATAAATATGAAATTTCAACCGCCGGATTAAATGCGATTTTCCCGTTATCTACCATTGCAAGCAGTTCGGGGATTAAGTAGGTCAAGCGGATATATCGCAACACTTGGTTTTTACTGTCTCCGCTATCGGCGCCTATTTTTTCTACGGTGAGTAACTTCTCCCCAACTTGGGGAGAAGTAATACCTTGATGGTTCAGAGCGTCTCGTTTCATCTTAAATGCAAATGCCTTTTCGCTTGGCAAAACCGTTTCTCGTTGCCGATTTGCGTCCACCATTGCGATTACCGCTTCGTCGTCTGACATCTCACGGACGATTACAGGCATTGTTTCAATCCCCAGCACCTGACACGCCGCAAGCCTTCTGTGTCCCGAAATAAGCTCGTAGCCGCCGTCAGGCAGTGGTCTCGCAAGTGCCGGAGTTATCGTTCCGACCTTGCGTATACTTTCAATCATTCTCTCCATTTCTTCGTTGTTCAATATCTTAAAGGGGTGATTCTTAAAAGGATGAAGCTCGTCAAGCGGTATATTCTTTACACGCTCAAGCTTTGCGTCGTCACGCTCCGCCTGCGTTGTAAATAGGTCGTCCAGAGTCGGTAAAGTAAAATCTGATTTTCGTTTTGTCATCGTTCGTATCCTCTCTTTCTTGATTTATTAAATCTGAAATATCGGCTGCGCATATTCTCCTCAATGAGAATATTTTCTTTGATTTTGGGGTTATCCTCTATAATTCTTGCCGCTGTTTTCTTGTCCTTTCGGAGCTGAGCAAGAGCCTTTGTGCAGTCATCTTACTTGGCAATAAGCTTTGCTTTTTCGTCGGGATTGTGGCAAGAATCAATGTCTCGGTAGAGCATTTTGCGGTAATCCGATACGAGTTTAATTTCCGAGTCTGCTCTTTTTATAAACGATTCCACAGAAGAAATATCGGTTAGATTATTGTCGCAAATGAGCTGCACCTGTGCAGTGTGGCGGTCAAGCCAACGGCAGGCTTCGCGCATTTCGGGCGATAGCGGCTTGTGCTTTTTATTCTTCGGCAGCACGCCCAGCAGATACAAATATCTGAAATACAATGCTTTAAGTCCCGTAATCTTTTTGGCGGTTTTTAAGTTACCTTTAACAAAATGAGCATTTTGAATTGTTACACCGAAGCTCTTTTTTTCGGTAAACTCATAGTATAAGCGGTAAGCTTCCCGAGAGTTGTTTTGCAGAGTATCTCTCATTCGGTCATAGATTGCGTCACGGTCATAGGCTTCTCCCAAGCGGTACAAACGAGTCACTTTTTTGCTGTTGACAGAGCGAATGGTGGCGTATTTATGATATGGCTTTAGGTCGATTACATATCCGAGCTGTTTCATAACATAGGTGAAAGCTTTGGGATTTGTACTCATCGTAAGTGCTTTATCTATCGCCTCACGCATTAAATTGTATCGGGTAGGCTCGCCGTTCTTTTCTGCAAAGTACAGCTTGCGGGGTGTCTTTCCTTTAGGATTTTTAATGACCGTCAAACCGTTTTCTTTGCAAAGCTCATCGGAAATACTACGCAGTTTCCAGTATGCTCCCTCGTTGCAGTTAAACTTCTTACCGTTCCACATATTCACCGAATTGATGACCAAATGATTGTGATATGTGCCGGTGTTAAAGTGCGTAGCGACCAGCACTTGGTACTGATCGCCCCACATTCTTTTGGCAAGTTCAACGTCGAGTTTGTGGGCAAGCTGCGGTGTAACTTCGCCTGTCTTAAAACTCTGATATGCGTGATAAGCCACATTACCGACCGTCTTGTCAAAGCGTTCTTGTACCGCATTCATCTCGGCAAAAGCCGTTTCTGCGGTGCAGTTTACGCCTGTAACATACATGACTTTTTCTTCACCGATTACGGTTTTTCTCTCGTCGCTTGCGTAGTGAAGTGCCTTGCACATATCGCTGTAAATCGTCTTGTCCGGGTTTGCCGCATAGCTCAAAACACGGTTGATGCTGTCTGTTACAGCCCATATTTTTGTTACTGCCACGGCGAATCACTTGCGCTTTCCGGCTCACCGATTGTGTGGTAAGCCTTCAATAATTTGCTTACGACATAATCAAATCCGGCGCTGATTCTGTCGTCGGGCAGCGACTTGAAGCTGTCACGAAGTGAGGTCAAACCTCGGTAAGCTTCGTAAAATTCCTGTGGCAAGGTTGCCTGAACTTCTTTGCCAAGACCAAGTTTTCTAAGGTAAGCAGAGAGCGAAAGTCCGCATTTTTTAGCGGCAGTTTCCATTTTTCTTTTCTCTCCCTCAGTCACTCGGATATTGATTGCGGTTGTTCTTTGTCTCATATTTTTTCATTCCTTTCTCCTAAAAATCGGGGTTACAGGGGCGACAAGTCCCTTTCGGCAATTTGCCGCCGGTTTTGTGGGTTTCAAAGGCAACACAAAACCTATGCTCGCTATCCTTACGGATTGGCATTACCTGTATAGCCTTATATCCACTTTCTCAAAAAGTGACGATAGTGACGGCTGTGACGGCTTTTCCTATATAGCGGATTTATTGTCATCGCCGTCATTGCCGTCATTCTTTTTTAAGTAAATCAGTCGGCTTGTACCGGTGCGTTTTGTTTTGTATTCGATGCCTTGCGGCTGAAAAACTTCCGAAGAAAATCGGGCAAGCATTTTGGTCACGACATTCGGTGTAACCTCGGTTTCGTTCATCTGCGTTATAAGTTGGGTTGCAGTGCCTCGCCATTCTTTTACTTCCGAAATATAATCAACCAGCCGGAAAATAAACTTCGGAATTTCTTCACGGTGAATATCCTCCATATCCTTTCGCTCGACTAATTCCCACAAGTGACTGCGGTTGTCAAACTTCAAGGTCAGCTCCTGATATGCAACATCTCGACCGGTGGCAAGCAGCGTTCCGGTTTCGTTAGCACGGCTGCGCTTCAAAACAAAATTCGTATCTGCCGCACCTGTGATACCGGTGGAGCCTGATACCTCGTTGAATGGGTCGCTGACATCTTTCAGCTTCCTAACATGGTGAACAACCGCAACAGCAATGCCGTACTTGTCCGAAATATTTTTCAGCGCCGATACATCGTCGTAGTCGCCTGCATACATTCCGTTTTTTCCGCCGGTGCTTTTTGAATCTCGAACCTTTTGAAAGGTGTCGATAATGACAAGCTTTGTTTTCGGAAAGTCGGAAAGATACTGTTCGATTTGCTGTTCCAAACCGGTGCCGATTTGAAAACTCGTTGTGGCAATGCGAAGTTCAGGCGGCGCTTCATCGGTGATTTGATACAGGCGGCTTTGTATTCTTGCGTAAGTATCCTCAAAACAGAGATAAAGTACATCGCTCTTGTGGGTTTCAAATTCCCACACAGGCTGTCCTCTCGCCACTTGAATACCGAGCCAAAGCATCAGCCAGCTCTTACCGATTTTACTTGAACCCGAAAGCACACTTAGTCCTTGCGGTATCAAGCCGTTCACCACAAATAAGGTTTTTCTCATCGGCGTTGACAGCAGCGTGTCCGCATCGATTGTTTTCAGCTTTTCAACTTGCATTCTTCACACCTTCTTCCATAACATAATTGATGACATTGACCTTCGGAATCTTAAAAGCGTTTCCGATTTTAACGCCGGAGATATATCCGTTGTTAATCAAGTCGTATGCCAAGTGTCGGCTTACGCCGAGCATTTGTTGAAGCTGAGCTACCGTAACAATGTCCGGATAGTCCGGGAACATCATCTTGTAAAGCTCTTTCAATTCTGTTTTTCTCATCTTCTTAACCTCCTTTGTGAGAAAAAAGCTGCACGGTATGCACAGCTATGTAAGAGGCAACAGATAGAATGGAGGTTTCTTTCTGTTGCCGTTTCGCCGTTTTACCCGAATGTCGTTTTTGTTATCCCTGCCCCCATCTCAGCGGCGTTGCTTCGCTTTCGTCGTCTCCGACTGTCATCGCAAAGTCATATCCCATTCGGACGGTCATTCGATTTTAGAAAATCAATTCTATTGCAATTTTGATTTGCAAATTCATTATAGCTGTGTATTGACACGAAGTCAATACTTTTGCATAATGTTATTTGTAGCGATATGGATTTGATAATTATTCAAAAATTCTCATTTTCTAAAACGGAGGTCTTAGCAATGAGCGAAAACCTACTCCAAACAGAAGATAAATACAGTGCCGTGTACTTTGGATTTGCTCCAAATAGATGGCACGTAACGGACGACGAAAAATCTTGCGTTCTTTCCGTGAACGGCGAGTACAATTACTCAAAACTGCTTGAGTTGTATAACGCTATCGAGGTCGATAGACGAGAAACGATTGCTTTGGCTGTTACCGGCAAAAAAGAATTTGCTTTATCGGACGGTGAACTTACTCAAATCAAGCAGGATACTGCCGATACGCTTGCTCGTTTGCGGGCCGTTACACAAAAAATAAATTCTGCATTTGACTTTCTTCCTATGGGCGACAGCAGAGCTTATATCTCACCGATGAACACCGCTTCTGTCTTTTTTTCACCGGGCGAAGGAATTTTGAATTTTCTCTATGCTGATTTTGATTCGGCGTATAATGAATGCCTGAATCGCACAAAAAAAGACTTGCCTGATGAGACAAGTCTTGATATTTCTTTACTGACCGAAAAAGAAAAGAAATTTTATTATTATTTGGCTTTAACCGAAACGCAAAAACGCTTTAAGCCATTGATAGAAGCTTCGCTGTTTACAGCGGAATTTCCGCCGATTCTGCTTCATTGCTCAAAGCAGGAGTTGACGGACTATTACCAGTACCTTAAAAAAATGCAAAATAATCTATTGCATTTAATTGAAGCGACATTTGACGAGAATTTTTGCGACGGATTTTTCAATCGCCTAACCCACAAAACGAGATTTGCAGGCTACTGCCGTAAGCAAGGATTGCCGACAGAGCAAAAGCGAACGATTGTGCATAGTATCAGCATCATTGATGCTGAGTATCAGATAGAAAATGTGCTTGACGGCTATATCGAAAGTGATTTTGATTTGGATATCAAGATGGCTGCCGCTTCGGAGGTTTCTCCGAGCGTTCAAAATAATTTGGATAAGCTCGGTTTTACTATGCCGGAAATGATTTCCCTGTCTGCAATGCAAGCCGACGAGTACGAAACTTGTATTTGTGAAAGCATTGAACAGCAAATTGAGTTTGAACTGGTACAGTTGTTGAAGTCCGATATCGGAATGCGTAAATGCAAACGCTGCGGTAAGTATTTCATTATGAAGGGCAATTACGATACTAATTACTGCGACCGCATTGCCGAGGGTGAAACCCGCAACTGCCAGGACTTAGCCGCACAAGAGAACTATAAAAGGAAAATGGCGGACAATGCCGCCATTCCGTTATATCAAAAGTATTACAAGCGCTATGCCGCCCGTGTGCGTGTAAGACAGATTAAAGAGCCCGATTTCAAAAAGTGGAAGTATCAGGCGATGACAAAGCGCGACGAATGCTCCAACGGCAAAATCACCCTTGCGGAGTTTGAAGCATGGCTTGAGGGCAGCTTCCCGAATAGGAAGAAGAAAGAATAGCCATTTTTTGTCAATAAACAACCAATTTCCCCAAGCGGAACTGGAACAAAAGTAGTTCCGCTTTTATAATATTTTCCCAGCTTTCCTTTATAAATCCGCAATAATCCTTGATTTTAAGACTAAAATATGCTATACTAAAATTGTATAATTATATCTGCCCGAAAGTGAGGATAATTTAATGGACTCCAACATCGAACGCTGGTACTCAATGAAAGAAATTTGCGAATACCTCGGTGTCAGTCGTGACACCGTACTCGCTTGGATAGAAAAAAGAAATATGCCCGCCGCAAAAATCGGTCGTCTTTGGAAATTCAAGGTCAGCGAAGTCGATGCTTGGATGAAATCCGGCGTTGCGGCAGATAATTAAGTTTCGGAGATGTACAATATGGGTTTTATTGAATCGTATAAACATCTTGAAAAACTATGCGGCGAAGTATTAAATGACGATAGGCGTATATCCGCTTATATTGATGAAATGATAAATACTCCCCGTGGTTCTTATCTTGTAAAAGGTTGGGATGATGACCTAAAACAACTGAAACACTACCGTTGGGTTAGGAATCAAATAGCACATGAACCTGATTGTACCGAGCAAAATATGTGTGAACCGTGTGATACTGTGTGGCTGGACGATTTTTATTCACGCATAATGAATCAAATCGATCCTCTCGCTTTATATTCTAAAGCCACCAAGCCTCGTCATGCTCAAAAACCGGTACAAGCTCATAAGCCGGAATCCCATACTTACACTTATTCTCAGCCGACTTCTAACCATAGGAAATCATTCCCACAGACTGCCGGTTGTATGACATTTTTAGTAGGTATTCTAATTATTGTAGTTGCAATCGTTTTAATGTCAAAAATACTATAATTGATTTTGGAGGTGCGCTATGGCACTTGAAAATAAATTAGGTCTGACAAGTTCTGCCGACCTTGCCCGTGAAGAAGAACGAATCAGCAAGAAAAAGGCTGTTGAACTTTTTGAAAAAAGTATTTTAGATAATCTTCCTGCCGGCAAGTTTTCTACATTGCAAGCAATCCATAAACACCTCTTTGAGGACGTTTACGACTTTGCAGGCGAACTCAGAACAGTCAATATTGCAAAAGGCAATTTCCGTTTTGCTCCTTTAATGTACTTGCAAGCGGCACTTGAGAACATTGATAAAATGCCGCAGTCAAACTTTGACGAGATAGTAGAAAAGTATGTTGAGATGAACATTGCCTACCCGTTCCGAGAGGGTAACGGTCGCAGCACACGCATTTGGCTCGACCATATCTTGAAAAATGAAATCGGCAAGGTTGTCGATTGGAGCAAGGTTGATAAAGAAGATTATCTGCTCGCAATGGAGCGCAGCCCGATTAAAGATATCGAAATCAAACACCTTTTAAAAGCGGCACTGACCAATAAAATAAATAGCCGTGAGGTCTATATGAAAAGCATCGACCACAGCTACTATTATGAGGGTTATACAACCTTTAAGACGGAAGAATTATGATAACGAAATGAGGTACAAATATGCCCGACAAGAATTGGCAATTTGAACTTGAAGAATATATTAAGCAGGGCGAGCCGGACAGAGCCGAAAAAAGTGAAGCTTGGCAAACCGCTATCGGCCTGCAGGCGGTTGACGGGCTGAAAACCTCCGATTATTTGCTGGATACTGCAAAGGATCACATCGAGGGTAAAATTACCATCGATGAAGCTCAGAAGCGTATTCACAGTTATTACGAGCAGAGAACCACCCGCACCGAAATCGAAAACGAAACCAAAGAGGCAGATATCGTATCTGCAAGAATAACGAAGCTTTTGGGCGAAAAGGCGTTTCAGTTTTCTCCTGCCGAATGGATCACCATTCACCGCAGATTGTTTGAGGGTGTATTTGACCACGCCGGACAAATCCGCAAGTATAACATTTCCAAAAAAGAATGGATACTGAACGGCGAAACAGTTATCTATGCTGATTTTAATAGCATAAAAGATACGTTGGATTATGATTTTGCCACCGAAAAACAGTTTTCCTATGAGGGACTGTCGGTTGAAGCATCGGTGAAGCACCTTGCAAAGTTTGCATCGGATATTTGGCAGATTCATCCCTTCGGCGAGGGTAACACAAGAGCCACCGCCGTGTTTATGATTAAGTACATGAAAACCTTTGGGTTCCGTGTCAATAACGATGCGTTCCGTGAAAACTCTTGGTATTTCCGTAATGCATTGGTTCGAGCAAACTATAACGATTTGCAAAAAGGTATTCATTCCACCACAAAGTTTTTGGAATTGTTTTTCTCAAACCTTCTGCTCGGTACAAACTACGAATTAAAAAATCGCTATATGCACGTTGATTTTGTGGATGAAACCGCTTCCCAAAGTGCCAAAAGTGAAACACCAAAGTGCCAAATTGACACTTTGAAGTGTACTTTAGAAGAACTTGCCGTGTTAGATTTAATAAAAAAGAACCCGTCTGTTAAGCAGGCCGAGCTTGCAGAACAAACAGGAAAGTCCGTCAGAAGTATAAAGCGCATTATAGACTCTCTGAAAGAGAAACAATATATCTGTAGAGTAGACGGCAAACGCTACGGCAAATGGGATGTATTGGTTTGAATCTCAAGAACTTAAATCGTATTATTCAACATATATCTTTTTCTCAAGCCTATGTTTATTAGCATCATCATGCGAAATTTGTAGATATGTGTGTAAAACTAAAACATTGATTCCTGGAGGAACAGTATGTTCTATAAAATGATCGAGAACAAGTGCAAAGAATGGTATAGCTCAGACCAATGCACTGTTCGTAACTTAATTGAATACATAGAGAAAACCGGGCAAATGCGAGATGCTCAGATTGAAGCTATCAAGGTTTATCTGTTCCTCAAAATCGGTTGTGAATGCAAGCCATTGGAGTTCCTTTTTAGATATGGCTGCTTTAACTCTATTAATTTGAATGATATAGAGCTGTCTACAGCAACTCGTGAATATTTAGAAGAAAACCCGGCAGCAACAGCATTGTTCGAGTATTCTCGCTTAACCAACGATAAAGGCGAACAGGTTTCTGAAAAACTCGAAAAGCAAATCAAGAAAGATCCGTCAAGCATTGACTATGACGCTTTCTTCCGCACTGCCTTTTACGGTGTTTCCTATACCGATTATCTTTTTAGCCTTCCGATGGGCGCAGGAAAAACATATTTGATGGCAGCATTTATCTATCTTGATTTATATTTCGCTCTGAACGAGCCTACCAACCCTGCTTTCGCCCACAACTTTATCATTTTTGCACCATCGGGTTTGAAATCCTCTGTTGTGCCGAGTCTTAAGACGATTCAAAACTTTAACCCTGCGTGGATCATTCCCGAACCGGCGGCAACAGATATTAAGCGTATGATTTCCTTTGAAGTATTGGACCAGGGAAAGACTGCCAATAAATCAAACAAAACCAAGAACCCGAATGTTCAGAAAATTGCTAATCATCAGCCGCTTTCCGAACTTTTCGGATTGGTTGCAGTTACAAATGCCGAAAAAGTAATTCTTGACCGTATCCAAGAGAAGAGCGGACAAATCAATATGTTTGAAGAAAGTGACGATGAAAAAGACAGACAGGCTAACGAGCTCCGCAATCTCATCGGTAAGTTACCATCGCTCTCTATCTTCATTGATGAAGTACATCACGCTGTCAGCGATGAGATAAAACTACGTGCTGTTGTTACCAAGTGGGCGCAAAATCATACCGTAAACTCCGTCATCGGTTTTTCCGGAACACCTTATCTTGAAAAAGCAGAAAAGTTCAAGGTTTTAGATTCTCTTTCGGTAGGTACGGCTGAGATTACAAATATCGTTTACTACTATCCACTTATTGATGGCGTAGGCAACTTCTTGAAACGCCCCGTTGTTAAGATTGCGGATATTGCTGACAGCAGCTTGATTATCGAAAAAGGTGTACGCGAATTTCTTAATACATACAGTGATACTGTCTATGCTGACGGATTGACCGCCAAACTCGGTATTTACTGCGGTACTATCGAAAAATTAGAGGAAGTGGTCTATCCTTTGGTATCCCGTATTGTTGCAGAGTATGGACTCGGCACGGACACAATACTCAAATTCCATAAAGGAAATAAGCAGTATAAAATGCCTACTGACAGCCAAATGCAGTTTGATATTTTGGACAAGTCTATTTCCAAAATTCGCATTGTCCTGCTTGTACAAATCGGTAAAGAAGGATGGGACTGCCGTAGTCTTACAGGTATTATCCTTTCTCAAGAAGGCGACTGTCCCACAAATATGGTTCTGCAAACCTCCTGCCGTTGCTTGCGTCAGGTGATTAAAGGCAATCCCGAAACTGCTCTTATTTATTTGAATGAAAGCAATGCTAACAAGTTAAACGTACAGCTCGAACAGCAGCATCATATCTCGCTCAAGGAGTTTTCGTCTGCTGATAATAGCAAAACACCGCTGAAGCGTTATAACCGTACAGCACATTTGAAACTTCCCAAAGTTGATTTTTATCAGCTTAAAATCAATTATGATACCCTGACTGTAGAGAAAGCTGATCCTGCAAACACTATTGCGGTTTCGGCTGATTCAGCACGCCTTGCAGACAGTATTATCAAAACTACCGATCTTTCAATGGATGAAAGCAAGACCAGTATCACCGTTGACGATACAGAATATGGCACCGAACCTGCCACCTTTAATTCTTGGATATACGGAATTATGAAAGGCGGATTTGGCTCTCCCACAGTTGCAGAGCTGATGAAATATGCAGAACAGTTGAAAACTGTGTATCAAAAAATAACTTTTGAAAAAGACGGTTCTCGTTATTACAGTTCTCACTATAACCGCCAGTTGGTAGAAGCAAATATCCGCAAATCCTTCTCCGATAGGCTGGATTTTAATACTACCGAAGAGTTGATACCCGAAGAAGCAAATCTTTTGAACATCGCAAACTTCACTCCCGAAGTGTATACCGACAAGCCCACAGACTATTATCCTACGCAGGGCGTGGTAGAAAACATTATCAAGGATGATAAAGGCAAGCTAAAGCTTGATCCCAAAATGGAAGAAACCATTCGCTTTCTTGAAGAAAACGGAAATGCGGCTATGGCAGCAACACTCCGAGCGCAGAGCAGTTCTCACACAAACAAAGACCGTTCGTTCCATTATCTGCCCTATCGTACCGATAGCGGATTTGAACAGACTTTCTTAAAAGAAGTATTGTCTTTTGATGAGATCGAAAATCTTGGTTTGGAAGTCTATTATAACGGTGATAGAGCTATGACCGAGTTTAAGATTAAGTGCTATAAAAAAACCGGAAACAAATGGAGTTATGTTGGCATTTACACACCCGACTTCCTTATCATCAAGCGTAAAGACGGTAAGATACACAAGATTATTGTTGTAGAAACTAAGGGTGAGATTTACGCTAAAGATCCTACATTCAAGGAAAAGAAAACCTTTATGGAAACTGAGTTTTCAAAACAGAATAACACAGCATTCGGCTACGAACGCTTTGACTATCTGTATTTAGAAGATACACTACCCGAAAAGGATAGAATGACACTGACTCGCCGGAAGATCTGTGAGTTTTTTAAGGAGGATTAACATGGATTTCATCGATTATAGAGAAAAGCTCGGAATAGGGTTCTGCGACAAGGAACAGGTGAATTATTTCTTCACAAAGGCGTTTAATCTTTTTGACGGAATGAATCACGATTATATGCACGATCAAATTGACAATTCCGAATATTTTGAGTTTTGTGATACAACCGGAACTCCAATGGTACACGGAGGAATCTATACAGGAGGATATAATTTAATATTAAAGACATTGCACGACCACACTTCCAGTATAGAAGATTTTCTCGCTTACTACATGGCTTTTGTGAACTGTCAAAAGGATAAACCAAATAAAAATTGGACTAAAGAAAAATTCCAAAAGGTTATTTGCGGGATGTTAGATAAATCTCATATTCCATATGAAGTTCTTAAAGATCAAGATGGATATTTTATTTTCCCCAAGGGTGCAAAAGAACTTGATGCTGCTCTGGTATCGCAACCACTTGAATGGTTATCAAAATATCCTAATGCACATAAGACCTTCTGCATCGCATTAAAACAGTATTCTGAAGGGATATATATCCGTGATGTTGCGGATAATCTTAGAAAAACTTTGGAAGCATTTCTTCAGGACTTCCTCGGCAATACAAAAAATCTCGAAACGAATAAAAACGAAATTTGCAAACACCTTGGAGCACAAGGGATAGATGCAGGGATTGCAGGTCTATTTCAACCTTTGATTAACGCATACAAAAACATCAATGATCGTATTGCTAAGCACAATGATGCTGTCGATGCGAAATTATTAGAATTTTTACTTTACCAAACCGGAGTTCTTATAAGAATGGTTATTACAACTAATAACGGAGGTCAAGCATAATGCCGATTAAATATGTACCGTTTATACCGGAGCCGGTGGAAGGACAAGCTGTGCTCGGCAACTTTAACAGAATACTCAAATACAAGGGTGCCGACGATGTTTCGATGACACTCCAGCGTGGTATGCCTTTGTATGAGATGGAAAAGCAGGAAACCGTAGGAGAAAATGCCGACGGCAATATGGTTATTCGTGGCGAATGCGTTTCCGCTTGCGCTTATCTTAAAGAGCGGGGCATTCAGGTTGACCTTGTTTATATTGATCCGCCCTTTGCCAGCGGTGCCGATTATGCCAAGAAAGTATATATCCGCCGTAATCCCAAGGTGGCAGAAGCCATTGCTCAAGCTGAGCAGGAACTCGATATTGATCAACTCAAAGCTTTTGAGGAAAAAATGTACGGCGATGTTTGGGATAAAGAAAAGTATCTCAGTTGGATGTATGAAAATCTTATGGCAATTAAATCCATAATGAGCGAAACAGCATCTATTTATGTACATTTGGATTATCATATCGGTCACTATGTGAAAATTTTATTGGATGAAATTTTCGGGGAAGATAATTTCAAAAATGAAATTGTATGGAAAAGAAAGCAAGGAAACTTAGGGCAGACAAACCAATATGGTATTGTAACGGATTCTATATTCTATTACACAATGTCTGATAGTTATTATTTCAAAACTCCATTAACTAAAGAAGGCCAAGAGGAGTATATTAAGAGATTTAAGTATGATGATGGTGATGGAAGAAAATATCGTCTGAGCCCGTTAGTCAGTCCTTCGTATAGTCCGTCGCTTGTATATACGTATAAAGGATATAATCCTCCTAAAAACGGCTGGTCTGTTTCTCCCGAAACAATGGAACGCTATGAAAAAGAAGGACGTTTAAAATTCCCTAAAGATAAGAATCAAAGAATTGAGAGAAAGCAGTATTTGGATGAGTGGGAAGGAAGTCCTATACAGAACCTGTGGACAGATATTTCCGTTATTAACCCAGTAGCAGAAGAAAGACTTGACTATTCAACACAAAAACCAGAAGCTTTGTTAGAACGCATAGTTAACGCTTCTTCCCAAAAGGGTACAGTCATAGCTGATTTCTTCGGCGGTAGTGGTGTTACTGCGGCTGTTGCAAATAAACTTGGTCGTAAGTTTATTCATTGCGATATCGGTCTGAACTCTATTCAAACCACTCGTGATCGTCTTGTTGCCGATGGCGCAGAGTTTGATGTGCTCGAAATCAAAGATGGCGTTCAGCTCTACCGCAATCCCGTGCAGACAATGGATAAAATCAAATCGCTGATTCCCGGACTTAAAAACGAGGATTCTCTTGATTCCTTCTGGGAGGGTGCAATTTCCGACAGCAAACTCGGTACCGTTCCTGTATATGTGCCGAACCTGATGGACAGCACATCAAAACTTCTTGATAAAGTGACCATGAACCGTATTATTCATCAGGCTATACCCGATTTGGATAGCAACATCAAAAAAGTAATCGTCTATTACATAGATATTACCGATGAAGCCGAGATTCAAAAGTTTATAAAAGATGATGACAGCACAAATATTGAAATTGAGCTGAGAGATCTAAAAACAATTCTTGATGATGTCATAATCGGAGATTATGCGGAATTTCACACCGAAGAAACCCACGATGATTTATTTGGCGGATATGCTGTTACCATTGATAAATTTATCAGCGACCGTGTGCTTTCAAAAATAGCTGAGTTCAACCAAAAAGCACTACTTAATTCTTCGGCAAAGAAGCCGTATAAGCCGATTGAAATTAGCGAGGACGGTTTGGAATTGATTGAGTTCCTGAGTGTTGATTGCACTGCTGCCGAAGGAGAGTGGCATTCCGACAGCGAAATCAAGATTGACAAAAACGGTTTTGTCGTTGTAAACGGAAATAAAACAAAGAACTTCTGGGACGGGAAAATCCGCTGCGAACAAAAACCGCTTCGCCTGAAAATCCGGAACATCTGCGGCGACGAAACGGTGTGGGAGGTATAAGTAAAATGTATTCACCGTTTTCTGATAGCAAAGGGCGACCATTGACAATTGAAAAAGTTAAATTCAGTCATCTGTCGCAACTTGTAGATTGTGATGAAGGACATCACGTGGAATACAAATTATTGCTTGAAGATGGCGGAAAAGCGCAGTTGGCAAAAGAAATCACATCGTTTTCCAACTGTGAAGGCGGTTGGTTAATTGTAGGCATAGATGATAAAACAAAAGAAATCAAGCCGATAGACAAACAGGACTACAGCCAACGCATCGGAAAGATTGCGACACGCATTTCACCTATGCCGGAGTTTAGCACTCGTTTCTTGACAATGCCTGAAAACAAAAAATCCGGTGTATTGCTTGTCTATGTATATGAAGGTCGCAATGCTCCTTATGTTTGCAATGGTAGTATTTATGTACGTAGTGGAAGCAGTAAAGAGCCAATTAAACCCGCAGATAGAGGCAATATTGAATATCTATACGAGCGTTCAAAAGAATACATAAAAGAAATAGAAGATTTCTGTCAAAGAGACTATTTCTATTCGTATAACAATCTGCTTCAACGAAAGGTAACATACCCCATAGCTAATATATATCTTAAAAATATCAGTTCTAAGCGGGATGGTTTCTTTAATGTATATGCCAATAGAGATAAAGTTATCGACTTTGTAAAATCCAAATACAAAGTTTTTGAACATATTAGTTATTCAATGCGATCGATAATCTTTATGCAGAAATTTGTTTTACCTGGTTCTAATTCAGGAACTTTTATATTTGAGTTGTTTTATGATTGGTCCTGCAAAATCACTGTGCCGATAGGACTTTCAAACGGAAGCAGAAAAGATGACTATTTAAATATTTATACAGAACTCGGTTATGACAAAGAAAGCGTTGAGAATTTTCAATTAGCAAGCGGTTCAGATATATTTAATGCACTGTTCTTTGGAATGTTCCTTTTTGAGAATATTGCAAATCAATATAAACTAAAAGAAAAAGATTATGCTTTTTGTCTTGAAATTGAAAATGCAGGAGATACTGTTGTTGCTTTTGACGGAGATAAATACAAAGAATATATTGAAAAATATGGGATCCCTTATGCACACAAGGAAATAAATAAAGGCAAAATTTCTTTCTTGCGAGATTTCCCTAAAGTGAGTTTCAACGATTTGTCATATTCGCTGATTGCTGATGACTTGGGTGCTGCTTTCGGTTTTAGAAGTGATTCTGTTTTTGAAATCCTGCAAGACTCCAACAAAAAATACACGTAGAGACTTTGCTCGCAAAGGTAAGGTTTTGCAGATGACGAAATGTCCAGAAAGATTGGGAATGGAGGTGATTATGTGACCCATATAGATAGTTATTTAAGTCGAGTTCTTTCGGAAAACGGACTGAGCTTTCTGGATGATCTATACGAATTATATGATTTTGTGCCAAATGAAACATTACGTCAACTTCTTGCTGCATTTCATACTGGCTTAAACAAATGGTTTACGGTTATCAATAGTGACCTGAGATACCAACATGACGAAGAAGGAAATATAAAATATACAGGCGGATATTTTCACGCCCAAGACAGTAGAGATTACTTGGCTTTGATAGATGTGATAGATACACTTAAAAGTAAATTAAAATCTACAGAATATTCTTTTAGGCTATGTAGCGAACATTATGATGATATAATACGACGTTGCCGTAGATTCGTTGTTAAGAGTGGCGGTAGTACGATTCCAGAAGATTTTACGCCTATCGTAATTGAAGACTTAAATCCTATATTTCAAATGGAGAAAACAGTTGCAGTAAAGTCTGAGCAGAGAACGATATATGCCAATATGAAACCAATAGGCGGAGGATCTTATGCTGATGTATTTTCATATCAAGATCCAAATTACGATATGAAAATTGCATTAAAGCGAGCTAAGGCTGATTTAGATCTTAAAGAACTTCGTAGATTTAAACAAGAATTTGAAGTGTTAAAATCACTAAAATCTCCTTATGTCGTCGAAATATATTCTTATGATGATGCAAATAACCAATATACGATGGAGTGTATGGATGAAAGCATATATAAGTATATTAACCGAGAGAATGCAAAGCTCACCCTATCGGATCGAAAAAGGATAATAGCACAAATAGGTAAAGGATTATCGTATATACATAGTAAGGGACTTCTTCATCGAGATATTAGCTTAACCAATGTATTTATTAAGCACTATGATGATGTTGATGTCGTTAAAATCGGTGATTTCGGGTTGGTTAAGGTGCCTGATAGTACACTAACCAGTCTGCAATCGGAATTAAAAGGTTCTCTAAACGATCCAGATCTCATTAACGTCGGATTTGCAAACTACGATATGTGTCATGAGACTTTTGCACTCACCCGATTGTGCTTTTTTATTCTGACAGGAAAAACAAATGTTGAACGCCAAAAAGATAGCGACATCAAAGAGTTTTGGAATCGAGGAACAAATACAGATCGAAATAAAAGATATCAATCTGTGGATGATCTTATATCGACTGTAATGCGTCTAAAAGAAAACTCATAGTTCTATAGCGGTTTTAGGTGCAATCTTAACAGGTTTTACTGTTTGGGGCAAATTCGTCCATAAACAGTCTACTCGCTAAGGTGCTAAGATGATACAGAACAAAATGTCACCGCAAAAAAGGCACAACCAACGGATTTTTGCGATCCAAAAGGTTGTACCTTCTCATCATCTTATGTATAAATCAACTCCCGATTGATGATTTCGGTGGCGGCGTTGCGGATAGCGCTCATTTTGCCAACCCACTTCATTTGGTCTGTTGATTTGAGTTGTTCGGTGATGCCTTCTTTTTCGGCGTATTCTTTTACGAGCCGATAAAAGAGATCCTGTGCTTGTTCCTCGACATCTGCGAGGTGGGAATGGAGTTTACCGGAAGTGAGCAGATTGTAGTAAATCGCTTTATGGTACTGCTTTAAGTGTCGCAATCTACGCTGTCCCCATATACCAATGGGACGATTATCTTTTTCCGCCGGTAATGACAAGTCCGGCAATAGGTAGTCGCCGGTCTGTGTATAAGTACCGCCGAGTTGTGCAAATAATGTGTCAGTCATAGTAAAAACCTCCTTTGATACTTAAATTGTATCAAATGAGGTTTTCTTTTTCAAATGTGCGATTTGTAAATTTGCAAATTATGCTCGTGCCAAATATTACAACGAACATTTCCGAAACTGTGCCATTTTTTGCGGTGAACATAGCGAATATTCACTCTTTTGTTTTCAATCCTCGCATCACTTGCCAACGGGAGAATTCTTGAAGCGCCCGGATATGCCAATCGGATTTGCGGGTAATAGTGCGAAAGTATTTCGAGTAGCAGAATTCTATTAAATAGACTTTCGGAATGTGATTCATATTGTTTCTCTTAAACGCTTTAAGATGTCCTTTCCTGCACCAATTATTGACGGTTGTTTTACCGTAGCCGATAATTGTTGACACTTCCGTTGCGGTCATCACATCGGGATATTGTGCAAGCATTTCAGTATAATATTGCCGCATATTTTTAAGAGCATTTTCGGGAATTTTTGTTTCCAATTTTATGGAATAATTCCCTTTATACCAACCTGCCGGTGCTGAATAGGATTCGGGAAATATTTTTCTCTTTTCAAGATATGTAATAACGTCAGACTTTTTGATTTTGTAACAGCGAGTTTTCTTGCCCGTGTATTCGCACGGAATCTTTCCGCTTCGCAGCAGATACAAAGCCGTTGACTTGCTGATATGACAGATTTGATAGAGTTGGTCTTTGGTAATAATATCGGGAATCGAATCCCAGTTGATTGCGGTTTCATTCATAGCAATACACCTCGTAAATATTTTAATCGGTGTGGGTTTTCCTGTGTATTGCCGTTGTTGATGTGTTTATTCTGTTCTTTCCGAAAACAGCGAAAATGCCGTTATTCGAACTTTCCTTTATTTATCGGGATTTCAGCGACGCAATCGCAAAAAAGCCTTTAATATCAAGCATTTTCGGCGAATACGAAGTATCCCGAAACTGCCTTCAAAATCGCTAAACAGCCATTAATCCATAAAACTCGAAATGCTGTAAGCCGAAAGGCTTCTAGGGTTCGAATCCCTAACTCTCCGCCAAAAAGTCCGAAAAATCAAGGTTTTTCGGCTTTTCTTTTTTGCTCGTTTGCTCAAAATCGGCTCAAAACTATGGAAAGAACAGCCTGTTTTTTTGGAAAAAACAAGGCAATTTTGGGTATTTTGGCATATTCGAACCGTAAAAATCAGTTCTCTCCGTCATCAGCTGAAATTTCGGCCCATTTGCTGCCGAAATTCACCGATTCGGGAAGCGCCATTCCGCTGACCATTGCCTTTGCCGAGGACAGCTTTGAAGTGTAGTCAAGGTGGGCGTAGATGTTAGCGGTGGTGGAAAAATCACTGTGTCCCAGCCACTCCTGAATTTGTTTCAGCGGTACGCCGTTTGCAAGAAGCAGACTTGCGCAACTGTGTCTTAAATCGTGAAAATGCATTCTTTTACAGCCGTGCTTTTGAATATACTGTGGGAAATAGCTTGTCAGATACTCCGGTCGCATTAAATCACCAAGCTCGTTCACAAAGACATAACCGTCATATTCGTAGTTATAGCAATTGCCGCAAACTTTCTTGTTGAGTTCCTGCGCCGCTTTTACTTCTTTGAAATACTCCGCAAAGCTGCCGACCAGCGGAAGTGTACGCATACTGGATTTTGTTTTGGCAGAGTCCTGTGCGTACATTTTTGTTTTTCCGTCCACTTGCAGCGATGTGACCGTGTGCCTTATAGTGATTGTGCCACGATCAAAGTCAATGGCGTCCCATTTCAGTCCGCATACCTCGCCACGACGCAAGCCGTAGAAAGCGGCGACTAAAACCGGAAGTTCCAGCTTTGTCCCTTTAACTACTTCAAATAAATGCTGCAGTTCTTCTGCATCAAGGAATACAGGCTGATAATCATTCTTTTTCGGGCGATCCACTTTCATTGCCACATTCTGCGTAACAAGGTCGGTTTTCATCGCATACTTCAAAGCCTGGTAAATCACCGCATGATAGTGGATAACGGAATTCGGCGTGACGGTTTTCAGCTTCTCCGTATAAAACTGTTGGATGTGCCGAGCCTCCAGTTCTTTCAAGGTTAGCTCCTTTTTGCGGAAATACGGGCCAATCGTGCTTTTGACCATCCCTTGATACGAGCCGAATGTTGCGGGCTTGATTCTCGCTCTGACAATCTCAAGCCACTGATCCAAATAATCTGCAAAGAGCATATTGGAGTTTAATTCTCCAGCAGCCGGAGGAATCTCAAATTCGCTGCGAATACGAATAAGTTCCTGTTCTGCCCGCCGCTTATTGCCTTTTTGGGGCAATCCTGTCGATACCCTTTTTTGATGGCGTTTTCCTGCGGCGTCCCGATAGCTGAGAACGGCATAATAGTAATGAAAGGCTGCCATAAGAAATAGCGAGGAATGGAGGGCAATATGAGCAAATACTATGCGCTTTGGGCGTACATACAAAGGAGCAACAGGCAGACGTTAACACTGAATTTTGATGAGATCGGAAAAATCGCAGAAGTACCGTTGGATCATTCCTTTCTGAAATACAAGATGGAACTCTTTGATTTTGGGTATGAGGTTGGGAAAATCTTAATGAAGAATCAGACGGTGGTTTTTATCAAGAAGGAGAAAGGCTGACAATCTATGAGCTACATCCGGATCACCAGCAGAGAAGCCGTGCAGGAATGATAAAAAGGAGAAACAATATGAAATCACTTCAAACTATTCAGAAGCTTTTCAAAATTGGAAAAATACTCAGCAGAATAGCGTTTATTTTTTCGGTCATAGGCTTTTGCGGCTGTATCGCAGGGCTTTTGAGCCTGAGCTTTGGTAACGGCAGCCTGATCAAGCGT
>OJML01000647.1_pt1 | contig 20162 bp, 18 predicted proteins | sample 1597221 | NCBI WGS metagenome assembly OJML01 (sample SAMEA2452123, study PRJEB22498) | human gut metagenome | biome: human feces; feature: human gut; material: feces | place: Australia | collected 2012 | reverse complement strand
CAGAGCCTCCGCATCCTTTGGGAGCGTCTGGTGGGCTTGTACGCCGCCATGCTCACCGACCAGAGCCATTGCTGCATCGAAGCTGCTGCGGCAGGGTGCGTCCAGCACATAGCCGTCTGCGAAGGTCAACCGGTCATGACCTGGCGCAACCGCGTTCTGCGCCACATTTGCCGCCTGTTCCCGGTAGTTGATCTCAAAGACATCTCCGAACACCTTGCCGCGCTTGACGGTTTTCGGGACGATGACGCGGGCAACGCACTCGTCGTAGGTCTGTTCCGCGTAAAAACGGAAGGTGTTGTGATCCCGCGTTCCCTGAATGAAGACCTGATTTTCGTTGAGGCAGTGCGTTCCGTGCGGGCGGCAGAACCACATCAGCGTCTTGTCTTCGGGATTCCGGCTTTCGGCAGCGCGGCGGATGATACGCTTGTCGATGTTGAAGTCTTCCTTGTAGCTGTCTACATGACTGTCCACGAGCTTCTGCAGCTCCGCAACGATGTCAACGTCTGTGTATTTCTTCATGCGTCTCCTTTCTCACAACTCCATGTCGTGCGTTTTGGATTTGACCGGAGACTTCTTCTCCGGCTGCTGTTTTGCGGCAGTCCTGAGCTGATCGCGGATAGAGGGTTTTTCCTGCTTCTGCTCCTGCTTGACATATTCCAGCGTCGGCATCAGCTCACGGTAACAGCCCTGTGTTTTCCGCGCCGCATGACGGCGATGGATTTTGAACAGCGGCTCACCGTTCTGCGTGACCGTGTTGCCTTCGATCCTGACGCCGTTCCGCGCCAGCAGATTGAAGGAATGGTTAGAGGCGCGATAGGACGCCCGCATTCCGTCGTTGTTATAGGCAATCTGCCCCTTGAGCGTGTCCATGACGGCGGCTTTGATTTCCTTCTCTTCCGCAGTCAGGCGGTGCGCCTTCGGTGCTTGCGCTGCTTCCTCCGGCATGGAGGCAACGGGAGACTTGACCTCCACGGTTTTTACCTCAATAGAGGCAATCTCATCGTTCTCCCATGCAACGACCTCCGGGTCTCTTTCCTCCGTTTTCTCAGAAACAGCTTCCTTCTGGGGTTCGGTCTGCTGACGGAACGCATCGACGAAAAGTGCGGTCAGTCCGGGATTGGGTTTATCCACAAGGAAGCGCGAGGCATTCTCCGGGCAGACATCAATGCTCTTTGCCCATTCCTTGAGGGGCTGCGGAATACGCCCGTCAAAGTCTTTCTGCTGAATGGTGTTTGCGAGGATATACCGGACGCGCTCCGGAGAGAACTGCTCAAGGACGCTTTTCACGGCAGCATCCGCATCCAGCCGGTTATCTCCGTAGTTGGAGCTGATCGCCGCTTCAATCGCTCTGCGGCATTCCACGTTTGCGGCGAGAGAAGCACGATATGACTCCAGCTCACCGGCTTCATAGGCATAATTCGCCGTCTCGTGGTAAATGGGGACTTCCGGCATCGGTTCTGCGGGCGCTTCGGCTTCCTTCTCTGCGGACTGTGCTTTTTCTGCCAGCAGCACCTTGAGCTTGGCGTCAATGCCCTCGATCATCTCAGCCGCCGTCTTGCGGATGGTGTCCAGAGAGCTTTTCAGTTCCTTGGTTTCCTTGCCGGATGACCAACCGGCGATGTAACCGAAGGAGTAGTCCGAGGTTTCAATGCCGTAACGCTGGCAGACCGTGTAGGCAACGCTTTCCGCTTCAACCTCCTTGGTGTGCCGATCCTTCTTATCTTCTGGCGCGGATTTCTCATCCGGCTTGACGGCGTGGAGCTTTGCGTGGGCGATCTCGTGAATGGCGGTCTTGACCGTCTGGATTTCGCTCATGCCCTCCTGAATGGCAATGCGGCTTTCAACCGGCGAGAAGAATCCCTTTGCACCGCCCGGAATGTCCTCAAAGGAAATAGGGACGGGAGATTCCTGCTTGAGTGCATCGAAGAACGCCTCGTAGTTCTCGACGGTGCCTTTCAGCTCATCGACAATGATGTCCGGAAGCTCCTTGCCGTCCGTCTGGGAGACATCGAACACGCTCACCACCTTGAAGGCAGGGCGCAGAACCTCAACCGTCTCCGTGACAGCCTTCCCATCTACGCCGATTACCGGCTTCTGCGTCAAAGGATCAATCTTCTCACGCTCTTCCTGCGCCTTGTACGGCGCGGGTGCAAGAATCTTGATGCCCTTTTCGCCCTTCATGACCTGACGGTCAAAGTTGCGCTGCCACGAGGTATAACCTGCAACATAGGTTGCCTCCGGCTTCTGCATCGCAATGAGCAGCGTGTTGTTGAAGGAATAGTTGTAGAACTTGGACATCGTGCGGAGATATTCCTTGAACCGCTCGGATTCAAAAAGCTCCTTGATGCCCTGTTCCAGCTTGTCCGTGATTTCGCGGACTTGCTGTGCATTTTTGTTTTCAGCCATCTCAAACCTCCATTTCTTATTTGCTTTTGGGCAAAGAAAACCCCGTTTGGGATTTGCTCAGTAAACGAGCCTTTACCTCAGACGGGGTTTCTCTGCGCGTCATCCGACGATGGAAGATGTTATCCTCGTTCTCCCATTCAATCAGCCGGTCAAACATATCCGGGTGCTTTGTGACCATGTGCAGCAGCTCCGAGTCACTGGCGTTGGGACAGAACCAGCAGCCGTTTCTTCGGCAGTGAGCGTAGATTGGGGAAAGCAGCCCGTTTTCCTGACAGAGCTTGTAGGCGTCCGCCTCGGTCATACCGTATTTGGCAAGCAGACTGACCTTCGTTATTCCATCCAGACGAGCAAGGCGTTTTGGCTCATCCTCCGCGATGCCGACATAGCTCACAGTGTCCGGCGAGAGTGCGGCATTGTACTTGCGGACTGGCGGGATTTTGCAGTCACGATTGACTGCACACATACCAGCCCATGCAAAGCCGCGAACCTCGCCCTTGTGCGGTCCGCGGGTGATGACATGATGGAACACCTCATCGTAGGACTTGTCCGCGTGGAGAATGGTAAACTTGATGCCCAGCGCCTTTTCGCAGAAGGGCTTGAGCCGGTCATAAATGAAGTCCCGGTGTTCCGGGACTTCGCCGCTTGTGTCTTTGTCGAACATGACCTCACTGAAAACCGCCTCGTCAAGCGGCTCATTGTGCTGTGCAGCCAGCAGGAGCGTCGCTACGCTGTCTTTGCCTCCGCTGCATGAAGCAACATACTTTGGGCGGGTCATCGATCAAACTCCATCTTGAAGCTGACGTATTTGCCGCCGCTGTCATCCAGACGGATCACCGCATCATAGAGTTGAGGCTTCTTCGGCGTGTAAAGCCCGGTCACTCGGCACCAGCCCTTGTCCAGCAGCTCCTTTGCAATCTTCTTGGTCAGCTTCTTTTTCTTACTGGAAAAGAACTTGTTGTCTTCCCACAGGCAGAAGGAGCATTCCCTGTTTGAGCAGTAGAAGTTGCCCTTGCCGACATAGACCGGAGAGCCGCAGCGGGGACATTTGCCGATTTCCTCCTTGCCCGTGCCGAAACGCTGGGCTTCGGCATCGGAGAGGAACGGGTAGGCTTTCACGAGATCCCCGGTCATCTGGACAATGCCGCTGAGGAAGGCGTCTGCATCCGCATTGCCGCGTTCAATCTCCATGAGCGTGTTTTCCCATTCCGCCGTCATTGCGGGAGAGGTGATCTGTTCCGGCAGGACGCAGACAAGGTTGCAGCCGTCCTTTGTGGGAATGAGGGATTTGCCTTTGCGCTCTGCAAAGCCGGACTTCACCAGCTTTTCAATGATCCCGGCGCGGGTCGCAGGAGTGCCGAGTCCTTTCTTCTCGGTGTCATCATCGAACTGATCGTTTCCGGCAGTCTCCATCGCTGACAGGAGCGTATCTTCCGTGTACTGCTTCGGAGGCGTTGTGAAGTGTTCGGTGACGCTGGCGGACACGCTATCCAGAACATCGCTCTCATGGACTTCGGGCAGAGACTTCACGAGATCGTCCTTTTCCTTCGTTTTGAGGGAAGCCTTGAACAGCTCTTCAATGGCTTTCCAGCCGTTTTGAATGACGGTCTTGCCCTTGGCTTTGAACGCATAGCCCTCGCAGGAGAGCGTGATCTGCGTTTCTGCATAGGTGTGCTTCTCGCCGGTCGCACACAGAAGGCGCATCCCGACAAGATTGAGGATTTTCTGTTCTGACTGAGGAAGCGCCGAAACATCCTGCTTTTCAAGCTGGACGGTCGGGAGAATGGCATGGTGATCCGTGACCTTACTGTTGTCGGTTACGCGGGAAATGTCCGGAGTGACCGAAACGCCGGAGAAAAGCGGGAGCTGGCGGCAGACGATGGAAATGACCTGACGGGCAGTGTCCTCCATATCGTCCGTAATGAACTGGCTGTCCGTGCGCGGATAGGTCAGGAGCTTCTTTTCGTAAAGCGTCTGGGCGAGATCGAGTGTCTGCTGGGCACTGAAGCCGCAGTAGCGGTTCGCCTCGCGCTGCAAGGTGGTCAGATCATAGAGCTTCGGAGGATTGACGGTTTTCGTCTCCCGCTTGAGAGAAGAAACGACGGCTTGCTTTTTCTCGCAAGCCGCCGCAATCTTTTTTGCTTCCTCTTCGGTTTTGACCTTTTCCAGATCAGCGATCAGATCGCCCTTGCCGACGTGGACGTTGAAATACTTCTCCTTATGGAACGTGGAGATTTTCCCGTCACGCTCCACCAGCATTGCAAGGGTCGGCGTCTGGACGCGCCCGACCACCAGCTTCTTGTGATAGAGCGTGGTGAAAAGGCGGGTGCCGTTGATGCCGACAATCCAGTCCGCCTTCGAGCGGCTGAGTGCCGCTTCATAGAGGCGGTCATATTCCTTGCTGTCCCGGAGATGGTTGAAGCCTTCGCGGATGGCGGAGTCCTCCAATGAGCTGATCCACAGACGCTTGAAGGGCTTGGTGCATCCGGCTTTGTTGTAGACCAGCCGGAAGATCAGCTCACCCTCACGCCCTGCATCGGTTGCGCAGACAAGCTCAGTGACGCGCTTGTCCTTCATGAGAGATGACAGCACCTTGAACTGCTGGGCTTTGTCCTTCGTGACCTCAAACATCCAGTTTTCCGGGACAATGGGCAGATCGTCATACCGCCACTTGGCATACCGCTCATCGTAGGAGCTGGCGTCTGCCAACTCCACCAGATGACCGAAGCACCACGAAACGATGTAATTGCCGCCCTCCATGTAGCCGTCCTTGCGGGATGTCGCGCCCAATACCTTTGCGATGGACTGGGCAACGCTGGGCTTTTCAGCAATGACTAAGATCAATCTTCATCACCATCCGTTTCAGCGTCCTCCGCAATCTGCGGCTCTTCATCCTCGTTGATGTACGGCTCTTCCTCGTAGCCTTCATCATCAAAGAAGTCCATGTCCTCATCCTTGGGCTTTCTGCCCTTGACGAACTTGATGTAGTAATAAGCTGCACCCGCAGCACCGGCAAGAACGAAGATGACGAGGATCATGCCGACGTTGGATTTCTTTTCGGGCTTAGGTGCGGGGACATCGGTTTCCGCATCCTTGTCCGGCTCAGGTGTAGCGGGGGCTGTGCCGGTGCATTCGCTCATGTTGGTCTTGCAGACCGGGCAGTCGGTATTGACTTGACCGGCAACGCATTTTTCCTTGCAGTTACAGGTGGTCAGAGCCGCCGCAGTATCTTCATCCAGCAGCGCAAGCAGATCGCTCTCATCGACCATGTTCAGGAAGTACGTCTGATACTGTTCCTCATCCTCGTTGATGGGCGCATCGTAGTCGATGACAATGAAAAAGGTGTTGCCGTTCTTCGTCTGGACAGTGATGAACTGCTTGTTGGTTGCCTTGTCATAGAGCAAGTCGCGGGTGTAGGCGTTGCCCTCATCGTCAATCGGCTCACCCTTCGGCTTTTCCGGCGTGGGAGTAGTCTCAGGCTGCTGTTCCGGCTGTGTTGCCTCCGTAACGGGAAGGTTCTGCTCGGTATCATCGGCGTAGGCAAACGCCGTCACCGAGAAGCAGGACAGAACCATGACGCAGACCGCAAGGACGGTCAGAAAACGAAACTTCTTACGCATTGTCGATTACCTCCGTATTTTCAGCGGGCTTGGTGCCGCCCTTCATGGAAGACAGGAACGCCATGATCTGATCCTTGTCCATCACCATAGAGCGCACGGTATTGATGATTTCAAGGTTTTCCAGCTCCGTCTTCTTGTCGTACAGCTCCTTGAGCTGTCCTTCGATTTCGGACTTCTTCTTTTCAGCCTTCTCGATGTCGGAGAGGACTTTCTGATACTTGGGATTCATGCAAAACTCCTTTCTTTTAATAGGCGGGTCTTCCGAAGGCGTAGAAATGCTGCTGCCAATAGGAAGAGTTGATAGATGTGTACTGAATGGGATCGCCGCAATGGATCATGACCCCATCACCAACATAGATGCCGACGTGAGACACACCGGGGGTGTCATACGTTCCGACGAAAAAGATGAGATCACCGGGCTGTGCGTCCGCCTTTGAAACCGGCATACAAACGTTGTAAAGTCCCTGTGCGCCCAGTCGTCCGGTATTCACAAGTCCGCTGTTCGTGAGAACGTAGCTGACGAAGCCGGAGCAGTCAAAGGACGTGTCGGGATTGGAGCCGCCCCACACATACGGATAGCCGAGATACTTTTCCGCCTCGGTAATCAGCGTCGCAAACTTCTCGTCGTTCAGGTATTCCGGGTTGACATCGTAGTCGGTGGGAGGATTGGTGATGTACTTGTCCACATAGGGAGAGTCACCGAACAGATCCTCGCGGTTGCCCAGCACCGACATATACGTTGCATACATAGAAAGCTGTTCCTGAGACATGATGTAGACCGGGACGTGGGAGAGATTGAAGTTTTCGAGCTTCACGTTGCAGATGTAGTAGTCATACGGGACGCGGTAGGTTTCCGTGTGCGTGTTGCCGTCTGCGTCCGTCCATGTGTCGGTCTCCGTGCGGTATCTGGTTTCGACGATGACCTCTTCGGTGAGGATGTACTGCTTTTCAAACAGCATTTGGAGCGTACCCTGCACCTCATCCAGCGTGAACTCGCCCTCATGGAGAGCCGAGAGGATGGAGATCAGCACATAGGGGTCATGCTCAATATCGTCCAGATCGAAGTGGTATTCATCATAGTTGTGAGTGCTTTCGTAGGTGTCGAGATAGCGTTGCAGCTCCTGCTCCATCCGGCAATACTGCGCTTCCGCGCCGAGCATCGCGTCATCCTCGCTGAGATAGGAGGACGCAATGACCGACGAGCCGATAGAGGTGAGCATCGAACACGAGCTGATTCCGGTACCGAGCAAAACGAGAAGGGCAATTCCGACGCCGATCCAGATGAAGACCTTCTTATTCTTCTCGAAGAACTCCTTGAGCTTGTCGGACACCTTTTCGCCGAGCTTCTTGCCGGTATTCTTCGTGGCAGTCCCGGCAGTCTGCGAACCGGCATTTCGAGCGGCGGCATATTCCTTCTTGATGCTCTGCTTCTGGTAGTGCTTGTTCATGCTCTGCTTCTTCATCTCAGGATGCTCCTGCTGATTTCTCTCATATTGGAGCTTCGCATCAGCGACATCCGCCTTATGTTCCAGCTTGGAGACCTTCTCATAAGGCTTGTTGACGCTGCTTTCCCGATGATGACTGAAATGCCTCGCAGCGATCTCAGCGGCAATCTCTGTTTTATGCGCCGCCTCAACCGCCGAGTTTTCCTGCTCGACCTCATGGATTTTGCCGTGAATGCCGGAAGCAAGGGTGTCACCGACCTTGCAGACGGTTTTATCTGCCTCAAATTGCAGCTTGCCTTTGCTCTTGGGCTTTTTCAGCTCATCCTCAAAATGAAGGCGGGTTTTGCCCTTTCCGGTCTCTTCATCGAAGACACGCTCTTTCTTGAGAACCTTGTGCGTGGGCAGCTTTTCACGGGCAGCATCCAGACGCTCATGTGCCTTCTCAGACTTCCTTTCGAGCTTCTGCATCCGCTTCGTGGGCGGAACGGCATCGTCCGAGACCGGCTTCGCAGAGGCAGTCTCCGCCGCTTGAGAGAGAACGGTGTCTGCATCCACGGCTTCAACCGCAGAGGTCTTGCGCAGCTTGTGCGTGACAACCGTTTCGGCAATCACCGTGCCGGTATGAGAAGAAACGCCGTGCTGCTCTAAAGTTGGAGGCTTGAACGGCGTTTCCGAGGGCAGCGGTTCGGGTACATTCTGGGGTGGATTTTCTGCCCTTTTCTCTTCTGTGACGGACGTTTCCGAGGGCGGCTGAGTGTTATTATCCTCAGCGTGTTCCGCCTGAAACTGACGCTGTTGACGGCGCATCTGCACCTTTTTCTGTTCCTCCGCAGAAGGAGCTTCGGAAGGCACGGCGGTTTCAACCGGCTTCACAAGCTCTGCATCTTCCAGCCTTCCCGAAACGCGCTGCTCGGTGCCAACCGTCAGGTTTTCTTCAACTGCGCCCTCCCGCGTCATCCGCACGACTACCTTGTCGCGGGCTTTGAGTTCTGGTTCCTTGGACATCAGATTTCACCTCCAATCCGCTTGTAGGCAAGCTCGGTGTATTCAGGGTTCAGCTCTATGCCCACGAAATGACGCCCCATCTGCGAGGCAACCATGCCGGTTGTTCCGCTTCCCATGAATGGGTCAAGCACAATGCCGCCTTCGGGACAACCGGCGAGAAGACAGGTCTCAACCAGCTTCGGAGGGTAGGCGGCATAGTGACCGCCCTTGAAGGGAACCGTGTTGATCTTCCAGACATCGCGCTTGTTGCGGAGCGGATTGATGTCACAATCCTTGATCTCGCCATGCTCACGGGGGCGGTTGATGGACTGCGGCTGAGGCTGACCGGGAACGGGTTTGCCGTATTTGTTGCCGCCCTTCATGCCGCGCTTGAGGCGTTCTGCCGTTGCAGGGGCAATCGGCTCGGAGATTGCCTTGTAGTCGAAGAAATACTTCTTGGACTTTGAGAACAGGAAAATATGCTCATAGCAGCGGGCGCAGCGGTCTTTGACGCTCTCCGGCATGGGGTTATCCTTCATCCAGATGATGTCGTTGCGCAGATACCAGCCGGTATCACGGAGGGCAAAAGCCAGCATCCACGGAATGCCGATCATATCCTTCGGCTTGCAGCCCTCAACCTTGTTGTTGAGAGCCACAGCCTGACCGTTTCTGCCATTGGGGTTCTTCGGGTCAATGAAATCTCCCTGATTGCCTTTTCCGGCGTAGGTGTCCGAAATGTTCAGCCAGAGCGTTCCATCCGGACGCAAAACGCGCCTGACTTCGGTAAACACTTCCGTCAGGCGCGAGATATATTCCTTCGGCGTTGTCTCTCTGCCGATCTGAGCCTCCATGCCGTAATCACGGAGCGCGTAATACGGAGGGGACGTCACACAGCAATGAACGCTGTCATCGGGCAGAGTTTTCAGGATTTCAAGGCAATCGCCGGTATGAATGATGTCAAGCTCTATAAAAACCAGCTCCTTTCTTCGGATTTGAGCGCATATCAGTCGGAGTAATACTCGTCCGGCTCGTAGTCCTCGTCGAGATCGTCAATCTCGTCCGCCCAACGGTTGAAGATTTCCTCGGCTTCCTTAGCCGCCTCACGATAGAGGCTCAGGCGGTTCTTCTCAAAGGCAGCGAAAGCAGGGACGAACTTGCCGAACTCGCGGATTGCCTTCGCATCCTGCGTGCGCATATCTGCGACGCACTGAATGATTTCGGACATCGTGAGCAGATCGTCGATCATCAGCTCATACTTGTCCTTGGGGATAGATACGGCTTCATCATCCGCCGCGTCAGCGAACGGGGGATTCTCGTCGCTGTTGCTGCTTTCGGGAACATCAACCTTGAAATAGAAACCGATCATATCCACAGATACCTTGGTCATAATCTGACGTGCCTCCTTGACCTTTTCGTCGATGTCCTCCCTCACATGGAGGTAGGCGCGGTGATGCTTCTTGAGGTTGCTTTCCAGTCGGATCAGATCGGTCAGCTCCCACAGAGCCTTAAACAGCGCGGAGGTATTCTCTCCGTATTCGATAGCGTCCGCGTAGGGAATGGTAATCATCTTGTTGTTCATATTCAAAAATCCTCCTTAGTTCTGTACGGTTTCTTCTAAGCGGGTGGTCATGATGCGGTAGAGCTGGGTGTCCTTCGGGAAATCGTCCTTGAAGGGAACGATGGTCGAGCCATAGAAGATCAGCCCCTCACCGGCATTGGAATTGGTGATGTAGTTCTGCTGGCTGGGCGAGATGTTCAGCGCCTTCGAGAGAATCTGCCGGTCGCCGGATGCCTGATTCAGAAGGTAGACAAAATCCGAGTTTTCAAAGATGTTCTCTACCTCGCGGGACGCAAGCAGATCCTTGACGTTCTGGGTGATGCCGGTCGGGATGCCGCCCCACTTTCTGAAACGCTTCCAGATTTCCACGCTGTATGCGGCGGTCTGTTCCTCCTTCAAGAGCAGATGGAACTCGTCCATGTAGTAGCGCGTTGCCTTATGCTGGGCGCGGTTGATGGTAACTCTGTTCCACACCTGATCCTGCACAATCAGCATACCGAGCTTCTTGAGCTGCTTGCCGAGTTCGCGGATGTCATAGCAGACGAAGCGGTTGTTGACATCCACATTCGTTCTGTGATTGAAGACGTTCAGAGAGCCGTGAACATAGATTTCAAGGGCGGTTGCGATGCGCTGTGCCTCCGGCTCCTTCTGATTCCTCAGAATGTTGTAGAGGTCTTCGAGGATTGGCATTTTCTCCGGCTGGGGGTCTGCAAGAAACTCCTGATAGACCATGCGAACACTGCGGTCAATGATGGTCTTCTCAACCGGCTGCAAGCCGTCCTTGCCGCCGACAATCAGCTCACACATGGAGAGAATGAAGTCGGATTTCAGCGTCAGCGGGTTTTCCTCTTCGGAGTAGTTCGTGTTGATGTCCAGCGGATTGATGTAATCCGTGCTGACCGGCGAGATGCGGATGACCTGACCGCCGAGCTTCTGCACAAGGGGGAAATACTCGGCTTCGGGGTCGCAGACGATGATGTCATCCTCCGTGATGAGGAAGGCGTTCGTCATTTCGCGCTTGGCAGAGAAGGACTTACCGGAACCGGGTGTACCCAAGATCAGCCCGTTGGGGTTTTTGAGCTGCTTGCGGTCAACCATGATCATGTTATTGGACAGCGCGTTCAGCCCGTAGTAGAGAGCTTCGCCGCCCTGAAAAAGCTCCTGCGTGGTGAACGGCACGAAAACCGCCGTGCTGGAAGTGGTCAGTCCGCGTTCGATCTCCACCTGATTGACGCCGATAGGCAGAGAGGACATCAGCCCTTCCTCCTGCTGAAAGTCAAGACGCTTGAGCGCACAGTTATACTTTTGGGCAATGGCGGCGGTCTGGAACACCGCATTTTCGAGCTTCTGGCGATTGGTTGCCGTATTCATGATGAGGATAGTCACAAGGAACAGTCTCTCATTGCGGGTCTGGAGGTCCTGCAACAGACGCTTTGCCTCACCGCCGAAGGTGGCGAGGTCGGACGGGATGATGTCCATATCGTAGCCGGAGCGGACTGCCTTTTTCTGCTCTTCAATCTTCATCTTGTCGAGGTCGGTGATCTTCATCTTGATGCTCTTGATTGCCTTCGCCTGGTCAATCGTCCGGATATGAAAATTGACCGTAATGTTGCTGTCCATCTCAAGGAAGTCGGCAAGCATACGGTCATTGAGTTCCGGCGCGAGAATTTGCAGGAAGCTCACCGCACCGATGGTTTTGCCCATCTTGAAGCACTTGCCTTCACGGAAGTCAAAGGAAGTGGGAGCGATGAAGTCCTTGCTGGAAAGCCCCGTCCGGGCAACCATATCGAAGGAAAAGCGGAACGGCTCATTGGTGTCCATGTTGAACACATCATGAAGCACTTTCAGCCGCTCGTAGCCGGACAGCGGCTCGGTTTTCACACCGAGGGTTTTGAAGTTGTTGAGAATATCGGTTTCAATGCGTTCGAGCTTCGGCTTTGCCGTGCGGAGGGAGTCCGCCTCAATGCCGAAGGTGATGTACTTCTTCTTGATCAGCCCGTTGTTGCCCTTGGTGAGCTGGTTTTGCAGCATACCGGAATACTCGGAGCGGATGTCGTTGAAGGCGTCCTCCTGTGCCGGAATGTTGATGCGCTTGCGGAACTCATTGAGGCTTGCCTTCTGATTGATGAAGGAGAGCTGGACGAAAATCGAACTATCAAAGTAGTTCAGAAAGTCGCACCAGTTCTCAAAGATGGCAGTTTTGTCCTCGTTCTGCGCAAGCTGGTAGTTGATGTCCTCAAAGGCGATGGACTTCGTGTAGAGGCGGCTGTTCACCTTGCAGATACCGTCGCGGCACATCTCCACATAGGGAATGGTCTGCTGGGCGGACTTGCGGACTTTCTTTGCCTTCCTGTCCTTTTTCTTCTGCATGACGATCCGCTTCTTTTCCTGAGCGGAAAGGGCATCGCCGTAAACGACGCCGTTCTTGACGGTCATCTTAGGCTTTGCCTTTGCTGTGCTGTTGTTCAAGCTGCAATTCCTCCTGTTCTTTGATTTTCTGCTGAATTTCAGCGTAGAGATTGTTTGTGCGATAGGGACGCACCTTGTCCCGGATGAACATGGACTGTACGATGTGGTACAGATACTTTTCGGCGGGCTGACCGTCCTTCTCGTAAAGCGCGAAGAAGATGAACGGGAGCATGATCACCACCATCAGCATTGCCGCCGTAGACAAGTCGAGATGCGCCTTCGCCAGAAAGAAGATCGGGACGCCGACCGCCGCAGCGATGGAAAAGCAAATAAGCTGCCGCTTGGTCAGGTTGAACATGACCTTCGTTTTGACGCGGTTAAGATCCTTCGGGACCGGAACAAATGCCATTGACTGTTTCCTCCTTTCTAAGCTGCTTTTCATAGCGCAGCTTCATTTGTGCGGGATATTGATCCTCCTTTGGTTGACGCTTGCCCGTCCAGCGAAGCCCACCCGCTTTGTCTTGACAAATCCAGCCGGAAGCCCGAAGGCTTGCACCGTTTTCGCTTTCCAGCGTGTAGGTGATGATGCGCTTATAGCCCATAGCCGCAGCAGCTCTTGCCGCCGCACCGTAGAGAAAGCTGCAAGCGTTCTTCGCCCCGTTGGTGCATAGCCTTGTAACCTCCAATGTGAAGCCGTCATCCAGATACCGGCTGACGGGACGCCCGGCGATGATTACACCGACCAGTTCACCGTCTGCTTCACAGCCGATGGAAAACTTGTGACCGGCAACAGGCTTGTGATGCCGGTGATGCTGCCGGACGTACTCGTTGGCGTCACGAAGAGAAATGGGTCTTAGCCGCAGCATGGTGTTTCCTCCGTCGGAAGATGCGCTGTGCATTCGACCTCGTTGCCCCAAACATCCCAGCCTTCGGGAGACTGACGGGCAAAAAGCTCTACGCGGGGAAGGTCTCCCATGAGCCGGACAATGCGCTCCCGCGCTTCATCCGGTTTTTTGGAATGCTCTTCGATATGGCTGAGGATAACCTGACGCACACCGGCGTCAACACGCTTCGGATGTCCCTTCGTAGCAAGGATGCAGATTTCGGCGTTTGCCCTTGTCCAATACCCCATGCCGGTGAAGAGATCATCGTTCCTGCGGTTTTGCTTCACCCATACAAAAGCCACAGTCTTATAAGAAAAGCCCCATGCCGTCAGCACTTCGAGTGCTTCACAGAGGCACGGGAATGTGATCCAAAGGAACAGGGCGCAGTCCTTCGCGGCAAGCTCACCGACCGGAAGCGCCTTGATGTCCTCAATGCACATTGTCGGGTAGTGGCTTTCTGCCGACCGTCCCTGTCCCTTCTTGGAGTAAGTCCGATACGCCCAAGGGGGATCGGCGTAGATGATGCTGTACTTCTTCATGCTGCCGACCTCCTTAGTGCGCATGGAAAATGGATTTTGCGAGGCTTCCGGTCTTGAACAGCGAGAAGCACAGAATAACCGTGTACGCTGCCACAGAGAACAGAGCTGAATGAATGTTGTCTGCGATGATCATGCCGTTGATCAGCACCGCATAGATGCCGACGCAGACCATGATGAGAAAGCCCTGAAATGCCAGAGCGAACAAGCCTTTCAGATAGTTCGTGCCGATGCTGCCCCATTCGCGGTTGCTCATGGTTGCGATGGGAATAGGCGCAATGCTCACGGTGCAGTAAATCTCAATCATGCGCCCGTAGAGAATGACCGTAATGAGGATCGCCATGATTTTGAGGCACAAGCTGATCAGAAGAGTTTCTATTGACAGTCCGAGCAGTTCTCCGACGCCCATGTTCTCCATGCCGGTACGCATCTGCGCAATCGTCGAATCAATATCAATGCTGGTGTTGCCGTGGATGACTCCGGCTGCACCGGAAACCACGTTCTGCCCGATGTCGAATACTGCCATCACGATGTCAAACGTATGCGTCACGAGGTAGATCGCCACAGCCGCCTTGAAAAACCACTTGAAGAACATCCAAGTGTCCATGTCGTGAAGGTTGTTTTTCTCGGTGATCATGGAAATCAGCTCGTAGCACAAAACGAAGGTGATGATGATACCAGCGATGGGGACTATCACGTTTTCGGATAGTCCCCGGATCATCTGGTACACGCCGCCGTTCCAGCCGGACGGTGTTTGCCCAACTTCGGCGGCAATCGTTCCTACCTTCTCGTTGACATCGGTGAACATATTGGTCAGGTTGCTCTCGATCCATCCGATCAGCATATCCTTGAGAGCTTGTTCGATCTTTTCTAAAATGCTGCCCAATATTTCACCACCCTTCGGTTAAGCTGGGCTTGCCGTGGATTAGCCGAACAAACCGGAGAGCAGGGGGATGAGGGTCGTGCCGATCAGCACCACACCGCCGCCAGCCATGAGCTGCTTGATGCCCTGAGACTTGGCGCCGGGGTTGTCGTTGCCGTAGCCTTCCATGAGGTTGACAACACCCCACACTGCGAGACCTGCGCCGAGGGCGATAACGAGCGTCTGAAGAACCGTGACAGCCTGATTGATGAAAGCCATAGATTTTCCTCCTTGATTTGAAAAAGATTGGTTGTGTATTTTTGAAAATGGGCACAAAAAAAGAAGCCCCGTCGCTGTTCTGCTTTGGGAGCCATCAGGCTTTACCCACTGCGCAGTGCAGCGACGGGGCTTTAATCCGCTTCGACCTCGCCCATATCATAGAGGTCGAATGTGTCATCGGGCTTGACTACCAGCTTGTGCTGCCGGTATTTCTCGATGTCAAAGGCGTTCCGCTTGTTATAGTCGGAGAGCTGCCGGTACTTTGGATGCTTCGTAATGTCGTATTTGTTACTGAGAAAAGGTCTCACGCCTCGAAGCTGTAAAATACACTTGGCTCCGTCCATGACGGCGATCTCATCCTGAGACATCAGTTCCTTGCCGGTCTTCTGATAGTTCAAGCCATAGGAGTTGTTGTTGGAACGGGTTTCCGAGGTGTTGTAAAGGTCGATTGTCTCCTTGCCCAGCACCTCGCTGATTTCCTTGAGCGTGGATTTCTCCTTGCCGCCAAGAAAAAGTGTGCAGTCGCAGTTGCCCGTGATGGTGTCCGCCGCATCCTTGTAGATGGTCTTGAGCTGAGACTGGGACTGTAAGATGATTGACGCCGAGATTTCCCGGCTTCGGATGGTTGCGATGAGCTTATCAAACTTCGGGATTTGACCGATGTTCGCAAACTCGTCCAGCAGACAGCGCACATGAACGGGCAGCCGTCCGTTGTAAACATCATCTGCTTTGTCGCAGAGAAGGTTGAAGAGCTGAGAATACATGATTGCCACGACGAAATTGAAGGTGTCATCGGTATCGGAAATGATGACGAATAGTGCCGTCTTCCGGTCTCCGATGGTGTCCAGCTCCATCTCATCGTAGCTCATCAGCTCCCGCAGCTCTGCGATGTCGAAGGGCGCAAGCCTTGCGCCGCAGGAAATCAAAATCGACTTAGCGGTTTTGCCCGCCGCCAGCTTGTATTTGCGGTATTGCTTGACCGCAAAGTGGTCAGGGTCGCGGGCTTCCAGCTCGTCGAACATGACATCCACAGGGTTCTTGAAGGTCTCATCGTCCTCTCTGGCTTCCGAGGCATTGATCATTTCGAGCAGGGTAGTAAAGTTTTTCTCGTGGTCGGGTGCCTCGTACCAGATGTAGCCGATGAGAGCTGTGTAGTAGAGCTTTTCCGCCTTGACCCAGAAATCTTCGCCGGACTTATCGCCGTCTCCCTTCGTGTTGACGATGATCGTATTGACCAGCTTGAGGATGTCCTTCTCACTGCGGATGTAGCTGAAAGGGTTGTAGTGCATGGATTTCCGGAAATTGATGGTGTTCAGCGACTTGATGACGTAGCCGCCCTTTTCAAGCATTTTGCCGCACTCCACCAGCACCGTACCCTTCGGGTCAGTCACAACGTAGCTGCTGTGCATCTGCATCAGATTTGGTTTTACAAAAAAGCGCGTCTTGCCTGAGCCGGAACCGCCGATGACAAGGATGTTCTTGTTGCGGGCGTATTTCGGCTGCTTTGGACGGCTGTTCATGGTCAGGAACTCCGTCTGCGTCAGAATGACGTTGTTCGAGAACTCCGGGTCCATGTACGGCTTGATGTCCTCCGGCTTACCCCATCGTGCAGATCCGTATTCTTCGCCCTGCCGGAACTTCTTGCGGTTCTTGCCCTTGACATAGACCGCCAGCTTGAGCAGCGCACCGGCAACCAGACCGATGAGCAGATCAACGGGATAAAAGCTGGGCAGCGGATTTGCGAAGGTAGTGCCGAACACGGCAAAGCCGTTTGTCAGCTTGTCGATGAACTCTGTGCCTGGGGCGAGACGAAACACGGCGGCGATCTTATCCGCGAAGTAGAAGGCGAAGACATACGGAAGGTTCAGAAGAATGAGTTTCTTCACATCGGGTTTGTTCACAGCTCCACACCCCGATCCTTGGTCTTGACCTTGACCTTCTCTTTGTGTTGTGCCTTGCTCTGGGCTTTCTCATGATCCAGCTTGTGCCGGATGGACGGCTGTTCCTTCTGCTTGACGGTTTTGGCGGAGAACTCCTTGAAGGCGGCGGTCATGACATCAACGTCCCGACCCTTGAAGAAGACAAGATAGCTGGGCGGCTCTACGGAAACGTCCTTTTTGAGCGCAAAGTCCAGACCGTATTTGCTGGCAGTCCGCTCAAAGGACTTGATGTTGCCATCCGTCACTTCGATGTTGGAGATGGCGGCGTTCTGGCTCATCAGATGCTTGATGGACTGCTTGCCGCGATAGGTTTTGGGCTGCTGCATCTGCTTCTGTGCCTTCTCGATCTCCTGAACGAACTTGTCCAGCGCCTTTTTCAGCACCTCGGCAGAGATTTTGCCGCCCTTGATCATGATTGCAACAACTTTGGTGTTGACTTCATCCTGCATTGCGGCGTTTACCTCCTTTCGTTGGAATGATTATGGGGACTGCTGCCGAAGCTAAGGCGGCGCAATCCGGCGATAGATGCTTTTCATTTACACTGTCCTCCTATTACAATAAGTTTTGGTTGGAAGCCCCGCATCCGGCTGGGTTTCTTTCCTTCTCATGCCTAAGCTACAATGAGGGGAGCAACTGGCTGACCATGTCCTCCTTGGGCTTCCATGTCCGTAAAAAAGACTGTCAGCCATCCCCTTATTGCAGCGTTCGATTTGAGCAGGTTGAGCCTTGGAGTTCGCGTCACCCAATAGATTGAATCGGCAATGAGTAAAAGATGGATTCCGGTTGCGATTCACAGATGGGAGGAATGCAAATGAACTCTGTTGGCATTGACATTTCCAAAGGCAGAAGCACGATTGCCGTCATGCGCCCCTTTGGAGAGGTCGTCATCTCGCCCTTTGAAGTCCGTCACACCGACAGTGAACTGAGCAAGCTGGCAAGGCGGCTCAAAAGCCTGAACGGTGAGACACGCGTGGTCATGGAGGCCACAGGAAACTACCATGCGCCGGTTGCAAAGCTGCTTCACGACGCAGGGCTATATGTTTCCGTCGTCAATGCGAAGCTGGTGCATGGCTACGGGAACAACGATCTGAGGCGGGTCAAGACCGACCGAAAGGATGCCGTAAAGCTGGCAAACTACGGCCTTGACCGCTGGCTTACTTTGCCGAGGTACATTCCGGAGGAAGATACCCGACTGCTGCTGAAGAACTGCTACCGTCAGTATCGGCAGTATTCCAAGGTGCAGACGATTCTGAAGAACAATCTGATCTCGTTGCTGGATACGGTATTTCCCAATGTAAACCGTTTGTTCAGCAGTCCCGCCCGTGCAGATGGGAGTGAAAAGTGGGTAGATTTTGTGGCCGAATTCTGGCATTGCCGCTGCGTCAGTGAGAAATCCGAAAAGGTCTTCACAAACAAATACCAGCGTTGGTGCAGAAAACACGGCTACAATTTCAGCGAGGAAAAAGCGCACACCATTTACGTCGAAGCCAGCGGGCACATTGGCGTTATGCCAAAATCCGAAACGACAAAGCTACTCGTGGAGCAGGCTGTTGCTCAACTCAGAGCGACTTCTGCTGCGCTTGCTGCACTCAAACACGAAATGCAATCATTGGCTTCCATGCTGCCGGAATATCCCGTTGTCATGGATATGTTCGGCGTAGGCCCGACTCTGGGGCCGCAGCTCATAGCCGAAATTGGGGATGTGCGTCGCTTTTATTCCAAGAAAGCGCTCGTGGCCTACGCCGGACTGGATGCTCCGCCAAACGATTCCGGCGATGTAACCGGCAGGCACAAGAGCATGAGCAAAGTTGGTGCGTCGTCCTTGCGGCGGACACTGTTTCTTGTCATGGGCGTCTATTTGCAGAAGTCGCCATTGGATGAACCGGTCTACCTGTTCATGGACAGGAAACGCGCCGAGGGCAAGCCATACCGCGTCTACATGATGGCCTCCGCCAACAAGTTCCTGCGGATCTACTACGCCACTGTGAAAGCCTATCTGGAGTCGCTGGAACTCACCGCCTGATCTCACCATAAAGTATTGGCTGGCCGCCGTTTCATTTTTGAGATGCGAAGCGGCTTGGTTTGGTGCGGCCTTTTTGTGCACCACATTACCTTGAAATTTCTACTTGACTTTTCTTAGCAGGTCTTTCCGAGCATTGCTCACGATGGTATTCATTAAAGAGTGTCTTCACAAAGGCTATAATCGTAGGTCTTCGGCTTCTTTGACCCTGCCGATCTGTCCTGCCCGTAGAAATCATGATTGACGAGGGCGGAGTAGTAATTGTCTATCGTCAGAGAGGCGTTATACAGAGCGGTCAACAGGTACGCCCGGATATTACGGATGTCTGACGGGTTCTTGTTCATTGCTTCCAGAACATACTCAATGTGGCTGCTATTCAGCTTGAGAAAGCGGGATTTGACTACTTGCTGCGGCATATCCTCGCCATTGATGCGGATGGTCGGCGCAGTGGAACAGACGGCATCCAGCATGATGTCCATGATCTCCCGGAAGCGGTCTTTATCGAACTTCGGATCCTGACAGAGAATGTCGTAGTCAAGATTCTCTTTGATAATCTCTTCATACTCGCTTCGCTCATCCATCCTGTCCATCCCATCAAGATTGATGGATTGATAGTTCTTTGAGAGAGTATTTCTTTCTTGGGTAATTACTTGATCAGTATTTATTTGTGCGGACTTATCCCCGCGTGGATTATCCACATCTGGCTTCTCCACACATGGATTTTCCGTGTGTGGTATTTCCCGTTCTGGCGTGGACTCCTGCGGCTCTTCGTATATCTCAAAGATTGTGCTGCTCATCCTGCCTTTACCGTCTCTCTGCCGGTGCCGGACAAGGTAGCCGTGCTTTTCAAGCTCACGGAGCGCGGAGAGAATGGCATCCGGACCTTCCTTGCAGATTGCAGAAAGTCCCTTGGTTGAGAACTTCCAGCCATCATTGAACGAGAGCATCTTTGAGAGAAGACCGACCGCCTTGAGTGACAGGCTCTTGTCTCGGAGGTGGAAGTTCGCCATGACGGTATAGCCACGATTCTTGTTTACGCGATAGACTGCCACGAAAATCACCTTGCTATCTTGGGAAGCAGCTCTTCGCCGCACTTTTTCTGGAACTTCATTCGGACGACCTCCTTGCCCTTCGGCGTGAAGTAGGTCTGAGAACCGGTGTAGCAGAACGTCACAAAATCGCGGACGATGAACAGTCCGGCATTGCTGTCCTTGTTGTAGGG
>OJML01000641.1_pt1 | contig 20258 bp, 18 predicted proteins | sample 1597221 | NCBI WGS metagenome assembly OJML01 (sample SAMEA2452123, study PRJEB22498) | human gut metagenome | biome: human feces; feature: human gut; material: feces | place: Australia | collected 2012 | reverse complement strand
CCTCCAGGTTCGATAAACTTATCTGCTTATTCATACTTTTATTATACCATTTTTTGTTTTGCTATGCAACCGGTTTGTTTACTAATCGTGCTTAATTTCTAATTTGTGGACTTTGTGCGGTGTTGCCCTAGATGACTATTCAGTTTCTGAGGGGCTGCTGCTTCTCCTGCTGCTGATCTCCGGCTGCTTCTTCATTAGAGGTCTGTTCAGAAGAAAGGACGTATTCAGATGAATCTTGCAGATATAGGCAATTTACTTGGTTTCCCTACGGAATATCTCAGCTTTTCCTTTTTCATCGGGAAAATTATCAACTGGGGTGTCGGTACTCTTTTTCTGATCTGGGGCATTAACCTTCTTATGTCCATGATCCGGAAAGTTGTGCTTATAGCTGCTGGAGTGAAAGGAGAGTAATCATGCCAACTTTAGAAGCTACTGCCGAAGTTACCGGAACTGAAATCATGCATTTCGGTGATTGGTTTATGGGTGGTTCGGCAACTTTCGGAATGCTTGCGGCTCAGGTAGGGTTAGCATTTATCAATTTGACTGTGCTGCTCTGGGTGGCTAAATGGATTTATTCTATCCTCATTGAGCTTAACAGGAAGAAAGGCGGTTTAAGATGATACATCTGGGGGTTTTTCTGTCTCGTCTCCGGAAGCTTCCCGCACTGATTTTCTGGCTTGTAAAGGACGTTTATAGGTACTTCAAGAACCATGAAGGCAAGCACTTCCATCAGTGGGGATTACATATCTATCTTGGAAAGTTCGGTGCTGGTAAAACGTGCAGCATGGTTCGCGACGCTTATTTCATCTGTAAACGCTATCCTGACGTTACGATCATAACAAATCTCAAGCTTGAGAATTTCCCTGAGGACACGAAGATACTTCCGCTTACGTGCATTCAGGATATTCTGAACGCTCCAGATGATACGGTCGTCCTGATCGACGAGATCGGAACGATTTTCAATAGCCGGGATTTTGCCAACGGAAAGACGAAGGACGGCGAGGGCGGTCTGCCGAAGATCCTTTTTCAGCACATATGCCAGTGCCGTCACCGACACCTTGTAATTTATGGAACGGTTCAGCGGTGGGGTTTCCTAGAAAAGCAGCTTAGGGAGATCACTAATGATGTTACGGTGTGCAGTGCTTTTCCATTTCATCCGTTCTCGCGTATGATCACTAATTGGGTCTATGACGCTGAGGAATACAATCTGTTCTATCAGTCGCCGATCAGACCTCTTGCGCCTTTGTCGGGCGAAGTCTGGATACAGTCTGATTTCTTCCGGAATCTTTACGATACTCAGGAAATGGTAAATACGCTGCTGACTATGGAATATATCAGCGATGAGGACATAGAACGCAACAGACAGTTTGAAGCTTTGGGACTGCCTGCGCCTATGGACAAAAAAGGAGAAAAGAAGCTGCGCAATAATCTGCGCAACAGATAATTTGAAAGTTAACTTTCAAAAAAATGAGGAGCGATAATATAATGACTAGAGCGAGGTTTGATTACTTCCGGGTAACTTTGAAACCGGAGCATGAGCTGCCGAATGAACGCGATCAGTACGGCAAGACACCATTTGAACACTGCATGAGTACTCTCAAAAACACGCTTCTGCTTGGCGATCTTATAAAGAAGATGGTTGATTGTGGGCGCTGCCTTCATTATGATCGGCGGTTTTCATATGAGAATATCAGCTTAAAGGTTCCAACAGAGGAGCATTATTCAATTCAAGGCGTTTGCCTTGAGTTTTCAGCTCAGGGTCTCGACTACTTTAATGGATATCTTGACGATCTGGGGATCTCTTTCAAGTGCTGGTGTGGAATGCTTCGGGCATTGTGCTTCAGGGGTTATCAGATCGCGGTCACTCGTCTTGATTACGCTATGGACGGAATAACCAAAAGCGGGGAAGAGACACAGATTTCTTTAAAGCGTGTGATCTGGGCTATTCGTGATGGCGAAATGTGCTGCAAGGCTCGTGTATGGTCTGATCAGGGCGACGATTTCCGCAGACTGTTTAGCTATAAGAAGAACCGGAAGCGCGTTAACGGTGATGAGCTTGAAGGTCTTACGGTTCAGCTTGGATCACGTCAAAGTGATACAATCTGTAGATTCTACGACAAGAAAACCGAACAGATTCAGAAAGGTAAGGAGCTTCCGGAGGGCTGTTCTGCCTGGACGCGCTGTGAGTTTGAATTCAAGAACAGCAATGCAATGTGCGTGTTTAATGCTTTTATCGACAGTAAGGACGATGAACAATTCAGCGAGTACATGTGCGGCAGCGCTCTAAATTTCGTTCGCTTCGTCGAAAGAACCTCCGACAATGTGAGCCGATGTGCTACAAAACGTTGGTGGAAAGCTTTTCTGAACGACGCTACAAAGAAGGTCGAGTTTCGCAAAGTCAAGCTTGCAAAGTCGGCTTTCGTCAGGTTCTCCCGAGGATTCCGGAAACAGTGGCTTTCCAGTATCTACACGGTTATTGATACCTGGGGTATGGAGTATTTTGCGGATTGGCTTGAGAAGTCCGTTAACGATGAGATCTCAAAGGGGCGCGTTATGGTTAAAGAGGAACTACAGCAGAACCTCCGGGACGGTAAGCGCTACTATGAGGAACAGACCGGATTTAAACGCTTTGATTATATACTTCCGATCTCAGCTCTGAGGAACTGAGGGAGAACATAAGCCATCAGCATTTTGACTATTATCAACAGTATTATATGATCGTTCGGAAGCCGAAGCGGGTTGATCATCAAGGGGTGTTATGTAGTGACGTGTGATTATTGGGAATGTAGATACCGGGAGAACTGCCCGGCGAAGAGTCCGGTTTATCCTCGTCCGCCTTGTGCAGGCTGTCCGAAGTTTGACGGCTGCGAGGTGTGCGCGCATTATATAGAGTGCTGCGATCTTGTGGTTAAGTGGCTGCCGAACATGTTCCGGCGGCTCGTCCGGGAGATCCGGCACGGTGAGAACCTGGAGACGGTTCAACAGTACATCAGGCGGAACACTCACGGAGGTAAACGGGATTAATGGAGGTGATTTAAATGATGGATTATTATCACGACTGTTCAGACTGTAGATATGAATTTGATTGCAATGCAGATATTGAATGTGATGGAGATTGTGAAGCTTGCGAATATTCTTTTCAATGTGCATATTGTTACTATTGTACCAGACGTCTTGAAACTCAGTCAGATGTGTGATATAATGTAACGAGGGAAGAGTTACATAAAAATATAGCCTATTGCGTAAAAGAGAAATTTTACGCAATAGATAGAGGAGACAAACCAAATTATGAAACGAACATATGACGACGCACCAAAGTTATTAAAAGATTATTTAGTATATCTTCAGATAGTAAAAAATCGATCTGAGCTGACGGTACTTAACTACTATACAGATCTGCGCTTATTCTTCAGATTTTACAAAATCAAGACAGGCAGAGCCTCTGATGATCCAAAAGAATTTCAGAATATCTCAATTGCTGATATCACCGAATCAGATATAAAATCCGTGGACCTGATGATGGCGCAGGACTTCCTTATTTACACCAAAAATGAGAAAGATAATCACCCGAAAGCCAGGTACCGCAAAGGAGTTGCGCTAAGGCAGTTTTTCAAGTACCTTACAAATAACAAAGCATTGTTTGAAGTAAGTCCGCTTGCTAATCTAGAGCTTCCGACTCCAAAGGCGGCGCTGCCTAAATATCTGACGCTGGAAGAATCTGTAGACATGCTGTCTAATATAGAAACACCCGATCAAAAGCGCGACTACTGTATAATCACATTCTTCCTCAACTGCGGAATGCGTTTGAGCGAGCTGGTCGGAATAAACTTTACTGATATACGAACAACTCACGATCATAATGGAAAAGAAATCTGGACATTAAAAGTCATCGGTAAAGGAAATAAAGAACGTATAATTTACCTTAATGACGCATGCGTCAATGCCTACAACGATTACCTGAATCTGTCCGAAACAGATAACGAAAAACGCTCCGCCGCCGGAAACCGTAATATGACTGCAAAGACGGACGCTCTTTTCCTTAGCCGCCGCAACACTAGAATATCAAACCGCCGCGTCCAGCAGATAGTGGAAGAATGTCTGAAAGCCAGCGGTCTTGACAACAGAGGCTTATCCGTACATAAACTCCGACACACAGCGGCAACATTGATGTATCAGAATGGTGTCGATGTTCGGGTTTTAAAAGAGGTTCTCGGTCACGAAAATCTCAACACTACCCAGATTTACACCCATGTATCCAATGAACAGCTTGAAAACGCAATGAATCGCAATCCATTAGCTGAACTATCCAACAAGAAAGACAAATAAAAAAAGGCGCTGTAAAATAAAAGGCTGCATCCAGAAAAAGAAAGGATGCAGCCTTTTTTGTGGTATAATGTAATTGTGCAAAAACAAAACCCACAAGAACATTATACAGCATATCAGCTGAAATTACCAGTAGAAATTGAAAAAATAATAGAAATTTCAGACCCGGTATATAGTTACAGTGAAGTGATGGATCATATTGACCTGAATAAATACCTGACGATTGAGGAGCGCAGGTCAGGCCGTCCGAGATATGATCAGAAAACTTTGCTGAAAATAATACTGTTTGCGTTCATGGAGAACGGATATGCGTCGGTAAGAGAGATCGAAAAATACTGCAAGACAGACATACGATATATGTGGTTATTGCAGGATAATCCGCCGCCAAGCCACATGACGATAGCTATAATAATTATCTCTACTGCGAAGAACACGGCATGGAAAAATTCATGAAGTTTACCATGTATGAAAAAGAAAGCAAGAACGAGAAATATCGCAATGATCCATACAGAGCGGTAAATTTCCCTATCAATGAACGTGGTTTGCCAGTCTGCCCGAACGGAAAGGAATTCCATTTCATTTACAGCCGGCCTGTAAGGGGCAATAAATACGGCAGAACCGAGGAATATTTTCAGTGCGAGGATTGCAGCGGCTGTCCGCACAAGGAAAAATGCTGCAAGTGCAAGGGAAACCGGATCGTCCGTCTGAACGAGGAGCTGACGCAGTTTCACGCAGAGGTTCTGAATAATCTTAACAGCATTCACGGCGCACTGCTCCGTATGAACAGAAGTATTCAGTCCGAGGGTACTTTTGGCACGGTCAAGTGGAACAGGTCGTATATCCGGGCGCGGTGCCGTGGGCTAAAGTCGCTTTTTCTTGAGTTCTGAATGATTTCCTGCGGTTTTAATCTTCATAAGTTCCATCTGAAAAAAGTGGCTCTCAGGTCTGATGCCTGATTCAACATTTATTACATTTTGTGCATGGCATTTCCCCGCCGGCTTGTTTGTTATACGCTTTTTTCGGTTCATTCTTCTTTTTTGCAGCATCAGCAAGCCCGAGTTTCCATAGTATGGTTGCTCGGGCTTGGGTGTTGAGTTATTTTACAGCGCCTTATGCTTATATTTTTATTATAAAGACGAAATGCACTGTGAATATGCCCCAATATTTAGTCAACAACACATTCCACAACAGCACAAGGCGGAATATTCAGCTTTAAAACATTATCCTTGATGACTGCCGTATGCTCGGTAATGCTCACCCTGTCGTGACAGTCGAAGTCGTTATAGCTGTGCGCCTCGTTTGTAAGTATCCTGCACGAAACCGATGATGCTTTAAATCCGAAAATGCTGCATTCAACAGCAGCCTCTTCCGTAAGCGAACAGTTTGCGGCGGTAACGGTCATACTCTTTTCGTTCACCGATGCGGAAACCGAGATCATCGGAGCATTTTTGCCTTCCGACATATTTTCGTTCTGCGTATAGCAGTAAACTGCCTCGTTGTTTTGGTGTGTTTTAAAAAGGTCGAAAACGTGATATGTAGGCGTTTTTATCATCTTACCGCCCTCTGTAAGAATGACCGATTGGAGAACATTCACCGCCTGCGCAAGGTTTGCCATTACAACACGGTCGCTGTGTCTGTTAAAAACATTCAGCTCTATTGCAGCAACGATAGCATCACGCATTGTATTCTGCTGATATAAAAATCCCGGGTTCGTACCCTCTTCTACCTTATGCCAACAGCCCCACTCGCCTATTACAAGTCCTATTTTCTTTTCGGGATCATAGCGGTTCATTATCTCCGAATGTCTTGTGATAAGCTCATCGGAAAAGTTCGCTGCAGCGATAGTTTTATAATAAAGCTCATCGTCAAAATCGGTGGCTGATTCCATTTCGGGCCATACGGGCATCGTATAATAATGCAGGTCGATAGCATCAACGGTATTGCTGTCAAGATTTTTCATCATGACCTCTGTCCAGTTATAGTCGGCAGAGCTTGGACCGCAGGCTATTCTGTAAAGTCTGTTTCCCGAATAATTGCGGCAGAACGTCTGATACCTTTTATAAACGTCGGCGTAATATTCGGGACGCATATTTCCTCCGCAGCCCCAGTTTTCATTGCCGACACCGAGGTATTCGAGTTTCCACGGCTCGGCTCTGCCGTTCTTCTTTCTCTGCTCTGTGAGAGGCGATTCCGCATCTGAGGTCATATATTCTATCCATTCGGACATTTCACGAACACTGCCGCTGCCAACATTGCCGTTTATATAAGGCTTGCAGCCAACAAGCTCACAGAAGCGCATAAATTCGTGTGTACCGAAAGAATTATCCTCCGTAACTCCGCCCCAGTTCGTGTTCACGATCTTTCGGCGCAGAGATTTTTCGCCGATTCCGTCCTGCCAGTGATATTCTTCCGCAAAGCAGCCGCCGGGCCAGCGGAAAACGGGAGCTTTTATATTTCTGAACGCCTCGATGATATCATTCCTTATTCCGTCTGTATTCGGAATAGGTGAATTTTCACCCACATATATACCGTTGTAGATACATCTTCCGAGATGCTCGGAAAAATGTCCGTATATCTCGGGAGAGATATGTCCGAGCCTGTCGTCTGCATTTATTAGTATTGATATTTTTTTCATATTATACCTCCGCCGCATACTGAATTATTATATTATTAGTATAAACCATTGACTTTGGTATTGCAATGACTTATAATATTATTATACTAACCGTTCGTACTTTGAGGTGATAATATGATAAGTATAAACACAGTCTGTCAGAACGTAAGACACAAAGGGAATTTTGAAATATGCAGACCGGATGGTTCGGGAGATAATCTTCTTGTTATCTTCAAGACCTCCGCTGTTCTGATACAAAACGGCGAAGAAATAACTGTTTCTCCCGACAGCCTCATTTTATACAGCAAGGGAACAATGCAGCATTACAAAACTCTGTGCGGAAGTTATGTTAATCACTTTGTCCATTTTGATACGGACGATACCGAGCTTATGAATGGGATAAAAACTGACACGCTTATCACCTCGGCGGATATTCCTGCAATTGAAGAGCTGCTTGCTATATTATGCCGTGAAAATGTAGCCGGTTCGACCAACAGGAAACAGTACGAAAATATGCTTATGCAGATGATACTCATGAAAATATCCGAAAGCAGCATAAATCCTGACAGCGATAAAAGCCGCATTTCCGCTCTTGAAATGCTCCGCACCGATATTTACAGCAATGCAGGGAGCTACAGCAATATATATCAGCTTGCTGAAAAAATGAATCTGAGTCCGTCATATCTTCAGGCAATATACAAACGGAAATTCGGGATAAGCTGTTATGAAGATATTTTATCCGCAAAGATCAAGACAGGACAATATTATCTTTCGACCACCGATATGACCGTTAAGGAAATATCCGACCTCTGCGGATACGGAAATGAGATATGCTTTATGAAGATATTCAAAAAAAGAACAGGGATCACACCGAGTGAGTACAGGAAAATTTCCAAGAATGATAATTTGAAAAACAACTTTATATGGTAAGGAATAAACTTTTATGATGAGGTCACCTCTAAAAACCTTGTTCAAAGGAATATTTAACCATCAATATTTTGTCTGTATCTGCTTTCTGTAATCGGTAGGCGGAACTCCGACATAAGCACGGAATTTCTTACTGAAATAAAGCATATCGGCAAATCCGAGTGCATCGGCTATCTCACCTACCGACATCAATGTTGAACGCAGAAGATGACAGGCTTTTTTCATCCTTGCGGCATTGTGATACTGCCCCATTGAAATGCCTTTTTCACGCTTGAACTCTGCTGCAAGACGGCTGTAGCTCAGATAGAATTGTTCGCTTATGAGTGCTTTTGAAAAGTCCATGTCCGTCTGCGTGTCAAGGAAAGCGCATATTTTATCCATGACGCTCTCACCCTCAGACTGTTCCAAACATAGGTCGAGCAGGATATCATAAAGCTGTGCATTGGTGCGAAGCTTCCGCATTTTTTTCGAGCTATGAAAGGCTTTGCACAGCATATAAAGCTTTTCTTCGATAATACTGCCCGCCAATCCGCACGTTTTTTTCGGGAGATAAACTCTCTCTGTTCCTTTTTCATCAGGCAAAGAAAAATGGACATATATCCAGCGTGTCCCTCTGAGAGTTTCAATCTTTCCAAAGTGGCGCAGTCCATTTTTCAGGAAAAGCAATTCTCCTGCCCTTATTTCATAGTCAATGTCATTCTCCGATACATACATCACACCGTCCGTAACAAGTATCATAACGTTAAAATCTGCCATTCTGTCCATATGATAAAAGCTATCCGTAGCCGTAAGTATGTCACAGTCGGATACGAGTGGCAGAGTTTTTTCATCCACTGATACAAGTGCAATAATATTCTCCATATAATCAGAACTTTTCTCCATTTAAAATATTGTTTTATAGTATTATAATACATATAAGCTCAAAAGTCAACAAGGAGGAGCAAGCTTATGAAAACACAGAAGCAGATTCCCGTTACTTCATACAAGGCATCGGGATTTACGGAAAAATATCAGAATATCGTCCACAGCACTGTCATTCCATATCAGTACAGTGTGCTTTGGGACAAGGCTGACGGTGCGGAAAAGAGCCACGTTGCCGCCAACTTTATCAACGCCGCAAAGGCTCTCAGAGGTGAAGACCCCGGGGACGGCTTTTACGGAATGGTCTTTCAGGACAGCGATGCTTACAAATGGCTCGAAGCAGCGGCTTATGCGGTCGCAGACAAGCCTGATGAAAACCTCGAACGGCAGGCTGACGAGCTCATTGACCTTATCGCCGATGCGCAGGACAAGGACGGCTATCTCAACACATTTTTCACTATAAAGGACACGGAAAAGCGCTGGACAAATCTGCTCGAGGGTCATGAACTGTACTGCTCGGGACACCTCATCGAAGCCGCCTGCACTTATTACGAAGCAACGGGAAAGCGAAAGCTTCTTGATATTGCCGTAAAAAACGCCGAGTGCATCTATGATCGTTTCGTCATGCAAAATACCGAGGGTATTCCTGGACACCCCGAGATCGAACTTGCCCTGCTGAGATTATACCGTCTTACCGAAAACAAGCATTTTCTTGAACTTGCCAAAAAATTTATCGACGAGCGAGGAAAAGCTCCCGACTTTTGGGCGAGAGAAGCGAAAAAGCGCAGTTGGAGCGTTTGGAACAGCGACCCTTGGGACAATGATTACCGACAGAGTGCAAAGCCTGTCCGTGAACAAACCGAAGCTGTTGGGCACGCTGTCCGCGCAGTATATCTTTACACGGGAATGGCTGACCTCGCCGCCGAAACAGAGGACAAAGAGCTTTTTGCAGCTTGCCGCCGCTTGTGGGAAAACATCGTCCACAGAAAAATGTACATAACGGGCGGCATAGGCTCGACCGTTCAGGGCGAAGCCTTCACAGTTGACTACGACCTGCCGCCCGATACGGCTTACTCCGAAACCTGCGCAGCGATCGGCTTGATATTCTTTGCGGAAAAGATGCTTGAAAACGAGATAAACGGCGAATACGGCGATGTTATGGAGCTTGTTTTCTACAACACCGTCCTCGCAGGAATGCAGCTTGACGGAAAACGCTTTTTCTATGTAAATCCGCTTGAAGTTGACATCGGCATTTCGGGAAAAGCCTGCACACATTCACATGTTCTCTCTTCACGCCCGAAGTGGTATGCCTGCGCATGCTGTCCTCCGAACGCAGCAAGGCTCATCGGCTCTATCGGAAAATATGCTTACGGCGAAAAGGGCGATACTGCTTACTGTCACCTTTTCACATCGGGAAAAGTAAGCTTTTCAAACGGAATGAAGCTTGAATGTACGACCTCTTATCCCTATGATATGACGATAAAATACAACATTTCGGGTCGCGGAAAAGTCGCTGTTCGCATACCGAAATGGAGCAGGGAATTTTCGCTCAAAGTCAACGGCAAGGTTACTTCGGTCATTCCCAAGAATGGATATATTTACATTGATGTAGACGAAAAAGCTAAGATCGAGCTTGCCCTTGACGGAACTCCGAGATATGTAAGAGCGTCAAACAAAGTTCCAAGACTTACGGGAATGACAGCGCTTATGAGAGGTCCTCTCGTTTACTGCTTTGAGGGCACGGACAATGACGATGTAAGGTCGATACGCATTGACAGGAGTCAGAAGCCTTTTGCCGGCGAATTTGAACCCGATCTTCTCGGTGGAACGATACAGCTCACAGCAAAAGCTTTCCGTGCAGAGGACTGCGACGATCTTTACAGCTGCGAAGCTGAAAAACTTACTCCGTGTGATGCGGTCGCTGTCCCCTATTACACATGGGGCAATCGCGGCGAGAACGATATGAGGGTTTGGATGAATACCATATAAAAACGAATTGGATCAAAAGTTTGCTGAAAAATGGGTTTGAAAGCCTCCTCGTAAGGCTGTATGCCTTACGAGGAGGTGCAACACGATGTTGCAGAGCGAAATAACCGGGCGACGGCATGGACGCCGTCGCATCAGAAATTTCGCTCGTTGAAAGAAGCAGTCGGTGTGCTATACACATTTTCACTCAAACAAGGTTTTTAGAGGTGACCCTATAATATTGAAATTAATTCCTTCCAACATACAGTAACTATAATTTAAGGGGAAATATTTATGCGAACTGAAATAGAACTTAACAACGGATGGCGCTTTGCTAAGATATATAATCTGGGAATAAGCGAAAATGATGCAGTTACCCCCGAATTTGACGATTGCTCATGGGAAAGGATCTGCCTGCCTCACACTTTTAATGCAACTGATAGTGTAACAAGCAGCTATTATAAAGGACTGACCTGTTACCGCCGAGATTTGGAGCTTTCGACAAAATACAAGGGCAAGGCACTATACATTGAATTTGGGGGAGCCAACACTACTGCTAAAGTGTTTGTGAATGGCTTTTTTGCCGGAAAACACGATGGAGGCTATTCTGCTTTTCGCATAAACATAACAAATTATGTACACTATGACAGAAAAAACCAAATTGCAGTTCTTGTTGACAATTCACCCACAAATTACATTGCTCCAATTACTGAACAGGGCGATTTTACAAAAATGGGTGGATTGTACCGAGAAGTTAAATTAATTGCCGCCGAACCTGTTCACATTGCACTGGAGGACAGTGGTTCCTGCGGAGTCTACATCACACCACATAATATTACATCAGACAGCGCAGACATTGATGTACTGATAAAGCTTGATTCCGCCAGCGACATAGAGGCAAAGGCCGTAATTTTTGCCCCGGACGGAAAGCCTGTTGCAGAGATGTGTGGACATACAGAAAGCGACAGGCTTACACTTTCGAAAAAAATATCTGCTCCGCAGTTGTGGGATGGTGTAAACTCTCCCTGTCTGTATCGTGCCGAAGTCACCCTGTTTTATGGGGACAAAGCAACAGATATGGTATCCGAAAATTTTGGCATAAGGACATATCATATTAACCCTGAGGATGGTTTTTTCCTTAACGGAAAGTCTTATCCTCTTCATGGTGTGAACTATCATCAAGACAGCTTTGAAAGCGGCTGGGCAATGACAAATATCCAACGTGAACGTGATTATGGAATTATTCGTGATATGGGTTGCAACGCTGTAAGAATGGCTCATTATCAGCATTGCAGTCAGGAATATTCACTGTGTGACGATTTCGGTATTTGTGTCTGGACAGAGATAGGGATTATAAACAAAATGTCTCCGGATGAAAGCGAATGTCACATTCTTGCAGATGGCTTTGCAGAAAATGCAAAACAGCAGCTTATTGAGCTTATCAGGCAGAATTACAATCATCCATCAATCATCTTATGGGGAATATCTAATGAACTTCACCAAATGTCTGATGAAATTTTTGCTTTATACCAAGAACTTTATGAGCTTGCCTGCAAGGAGGACAACACAAGGCTGAAAACTTATGCAGACAATCAGTTCTATGGCAGATTTTTGCAGCTTCCCGCAGATGTCGTAGGATATAACCGTTATTTCGGTTGGTATAAGGAAGCGGGCGATGCAGAACATTTCGGAGAATGGCTTGACTTATACCATAATTCAAAGGAAAAACGTCCGATATGCATTTCTGAATACGGCGGTGGCGGAGCCCTAACACAGCACAAGGACAGCATAGACTGGCTGAACGATATTGACTCGAATGGAGCTCGTCATTATGAAAATTATCAGTCACAGCTTCACGAAATTGTTTGGCGGCAATTTTCTGCAAGAAAATATCTTTGGGCAGCATTTGTATGGTGTATGTTTGATTTTCCTTCCAGTGGTCGTGAAGAGGGCGATACGATAGGACAGAATGATAAGGGTCTATGCACGAGAGAACGCATACCCAAAGATGCGTATTTCTTTTACAGGTCTGTATGGAGCAGTGAGAAAACTATCTACATTACTGAGCGCCGTCATAACGTAAGACCTTGCAATGTACCATTTATAAAGATATATTCAAATGCACAAAGTATTGAACTTATCGTGAACGACAGGTCGCTTGGCATAATAAAACGCAGCGAATTGCCAAATAGCAATGATACTGTTTTTGTATGGAACAATGTTAATATAAATAAAAATGAGAAAAATACTGTTACTGCAAAAGCGACATTTAATGATGACACGATAAAGTATGACAAAGTTTGTTGGTATGGCGAATAACAGAGCAAATGTAAAGATTCAATCATAACGAACATCAATATTGCAATAGAAAAAGCGTTACCTATCGAATTGAAAGGTAACGCTTTTTTTATGCTCTGTTTAGCCTGCTAAGCTTTTTGACAAATAAAACGGAAATAATAAGCACAAGCGGAAATACACAGCCTGCAAACATACCCTTTTGAATATTATCTCCTGCATTTTGGGAAATATTACCCACAACTGCAGGCCCGAGTGCACCGCCCATATCTCCTGCCATTGCCAGAAGTGCAAACATGGCCGTACCTCCCGAAGGTATCTTAGCCGAACAGATGCTTATAGTTCCGGGCCACATTATTCCTACCGAAAAACCGCACACTATGCAGCCGACAAGCCCCAGCAGAGGTATCTCCGACAAAGATGCTGTAATATAGCAAGCAAGACAAAGAGCCCCCGAAGCGATCATAAATTTCATAAGATCAATTTTTTCACCATATTTTCCGTACAATGACCGGCTTATACCCATTGTAACGGCGAACATACACGGGCCTGCGATATCTCCCATTGATTTGGAAAGACCCAGTGCAGATTCTGTAAACGCAGATGCCCACTGTGCCATCGAAAGTTCAGATGCACCTGCACATACCATAAGCAGAATGGAGAGCCAAAACAGCGGAACTTTAAGCAGACTGCCAATACTCATTCCCTTACCGCCCTCTGTCGGATGCTCGATTGGACATACTGCAAAATTGAATACATTATATAGCGGAATTATCGCCCAGATGCAGGAGAGCCATTTCCAGTTCTCTATCCCGAACAGTGCAAAGAACAGCGTTGAGAGCAGTATGACTGCGACCGCCCCCCAGCAGTAGAAAGAATGGAGCAGGCTCATTGCCGCCTCCTTATGCTCAAAAGGGCACGCCTCAACGATAGGGCTTACAAGCACTTCCGTAAGACCGCTGCCTATGGCATAAAGTACTGTACTGATTATTATTCCTGCAAACGGATCGGGTGTGACCTGCGGAAGAAAAGCAAGTCCGATAAGTCCGACCGCCGAAAGCAGCTGCGAACCAACAACACAATTTCTGTAGCCTATAGTATCTGCAAAACGTGCACACAAAATATCAACAATAAGCTGTGTAATAAAAAACACAGATGAGATAAGCGCTATTTTTCCTAAAGAAATATTGTAATTATTATGAAAAGTAAGAAACAGCAGCGGTGCAAAATTTGCAGCTATTGCCTGTGTAACAAATCCCAAGTAACAGGCTATCAGCGTTTTTTTGTAATTCATATTTACGTTCCTTTCATTTTATTGAATAATAGCAGTATAAGGTAATTCTATTGTTTTCGCACAGACCTTTTTACCTTATTGCAGTATTATAGTTTATATATTATGTAAACAGCTTCTCCGCCGATATTTCGACGGAGAAGCTGTTTCTTAATTAAGTGATATTTTTAAACCAATCGATAATTTATCCGATCTTCTTAAATACAGGCATAACATCAAGAGGTGCGGGAACGGTGACGGTCTGACCGCCGCTGTAGATCTTCTTGTCGGAGATGCTCTCCCACTGACCCTTTGGCAGATATACACTGCGCTCTCTTGCGCCAAGCTCAAGCACGGGAGCAACAAGATAATCGCTGCCAAACATATACTGCTCGGGAAGTTCCCAGCACTTTTCATCATCGGGGAACTCAAAGAACATTGTGCGGATAATAGGCGCGCCTGTCTTTGCGGTTTCTTCCATAAGTCCTGCAATATAATCCTTCATGGAAAGACGGATATCCAGCCACTTCTTCATGATCTCATAGGCTTCCTCACCGTAGCTCCAGAGCTCGTTGGGGTGACCTGTGTAAAGATATCCGCCGCCGAAATCACGGTCATCAAGCTTGGGGATATCCCAGTCGGGGCCGCGGTTTCCGTGCATACGCAGGATAGGGCAGAACACTCCGTACTGATACCAGCGTATGAGAAGCTCCTTGAAATCGGGGTCGTCCCAGTTGTCTGTCATAAATCCGCCGATGTCGGTGGTCCACCAGGGAATGCCCGCAAGGCCCATGTTCTGACCAGAGATGACCTGATCCTTAAAGGACTCAAAGTTGGACTGAACGTCGCCTGTCCAAACAAGTGTTCTGTACTTCTGGCTTCCTACCCATGCGGAACGGCAGAGGTTGACTGCCTCATGGTCGCCCTCGGCTTCCTGTCCGTTATAGAATGCCTCAACATACTTCTTGGGATATTCGCAGCCCACCTTTGAGCCTCGTCCGGTATAGTAGCGGTAGTTTTCAAAATCGTACTTGGTGCTGTCAGGCTCGGAGTTGTCCAGCCAGAAAAGGTCGATGCCCCAGTCACGGTAATTCTGCTTGCACTTGCCCCATACAAATTCCTGAGCTTCGGGATTGAAGAAATCAACCGTGCCGCAGTCGCCCTCATAATCATAGGTCTGCACCGAACCAACATCGGTGGTGCTCATGAGAGCCTTCTGCTCCATTTCATAATAGTTCTCGCTGCGCTTATCCACAGACGGCCATACGGATACCATGACCTTTGTTCCCATGGCATGAAGCTCATCGGTCATTGCCTTTACAGCGTCCCTGCTCCAGTATTTCTCGTCAAATCTCCAGTCGCCCTGATGCGGCCAGTGGAAAAAGTCGATAACGATAACGTCAAGCTTGATGCCCAGCTCCTTGTATTTTCTTGCGACCTCAAGCACCTCATCGGGAGTGCGGTAACGGAGCTTGCACTGCCAGAGGCCAAGATAATCCTTGCTCATAACAGGCGCCCTGCCCACGCATTCGGTGTAGTTGGTCACGATCTGAGCGGGCGTATCGTCGGCGGTTATCCAGTAATCCACCATATTGCTCTCATCGGATATCCACTTGGTGATGTTGGTTCCGAAAGCCGCCTCGCCTGTTGAAGGGTTGTTCCAGAGCATGCCGTAGCCCTTGTTTGATACCACAAAGGGAACGCTTACCTGGGAATTTCTCTGCTCAAGGGGAAGAACAGAGCCTTTAAGGTCAAGTATAGGCATCTGGTACTGACCCATACCGAACAGCTTTTCTTTGGGGTCGGACTCGAAGCGGACGGTTATCTTAAAGTCATCGGAAGCAAGTCCCTTGTATTCACGGGATCTTATCTTGTAGCAGATAGCCTCCTTGCGTATGGAGCCGTAATAATAGCTGTAATATTCCTGCAGGATAAGCTCATTGTCCTTGTAAAAGCAAATAATGCCCACGCCGTTTACAGTGGCTTTGATCTTTCCGTTCACTATCTCAGCCGTTTCGCTGCCCTCGGCAATGGTCACCTTTGCGCTGTGAGCCACGTCCTCGGTAAGAGCATGAGCGTCCTGGGGGAGCTTTTTCAGAAGTGTGGTCCTCACACGAAGAGCATTGTTGCCCCAGCCCTCTATGCGGATAGTTTCATTCCTCGAATGTGCAATAAGTGCGCCGTTTTCTTCAGTAAATCTTATCATTTTAATACCTCCGTAAAATTTCCGTGTTGACTGTTCACTGAATTTATAGTATAATTATAACATCAAAAAATACGGATAGGTATAAATATAATGTCCAAAACTGTGAAAATATCGTCAAGTGAGGAAACGTAATGTCTATTTTAGATTACAGTGTGCTGCGTAATGAGGATTACGGCACAAATCCGCCTTTTAAATCAGATGAAACGGGACTGCACGGAGATGCCGAATTTCCGATAGCCGTATATCATGCCGATGTCACAAACAATTTTGTGAGCTGGCACTGGCATGAGGAGCTTGAATTCGGTTTTGCGGTGGATGGCAGCGTGCTTATGGAATGCGGCAAAAACAAGCACATACTGAACAAAGGCGATATTTATTTTATCAACAGCAACACTCTTCACGCCATGTTCAAAGCGGAGACGGGTCAAAAAAGCGTGTTCCGCTCTGTTGTGGTGCATGGTTCCATAGTGGGCGGAAAAGAGGACAGCATCTACCATCGGAAATATGTTGCGCCCATAACAGGCAACAGCGGACTGCGTGAGCTGATATTCACTCCCAAGGACGGCAGCTATTCAAAGATACTGGGGCTGCTCACAAACATCTGGAACACGGAAAATATCAGAGTGCCCAATCACGAGCTTATAGTACGCAACGAGCTTTCCGAGCTTTTCCGGATACTTATCCATCTGTCGGAAAAGAATATGTCGGCGCACCCTGCCGCAAGCATTGCCCAGGAAACAAGGCTCCGTGACATACTGCTTTTTATCCATGACCATTACGCTGAAAAGATCACTCTTGATGACATGGCTGCCGCCGCATTCATCAGTAAAAGCGAGGTGCTCAGGTGTTTCAGGAACATAACGGGTCAGTCCCCGTTTGAGTATCTGAAAAATTACCGTCTGCGAAATGCGGCGTACATGATACAGAACACCTCCGACCCAATAAACACCATCTGCGGCCTTTGCGGCTTTGACGACCACAGCTATTTCTCCAAGGCTTTTAAGGAGGTTTACGGGTGCAGCCCAAGGGAGTTTAAGAAATAAATAATAAAAACAACGTAAAATCAGCATTTTTGACCGTAGATACTCTGTGATTACAGGCGTTCCCGTGGCAAAAATAATGTTCTTCTCGCCGTAATTCTCGTTCAGGAACTGCGTTTTCATAAGAATATCCTCGCTCTTTTGAGCAGGAGTAGTCTGAACTCCCGAAACCCTGCTCATCTTCGATACCACAAGACCGTTTTTATAGTTATGGGCTTCGTCAACCACAAGGCTGTCAAAGCCTGATAGTCCTCAACATCAACCCAAGAAACACCGATACGGGCGGACATATCGCCAGCTTCGAGTTTCGGCGGCAAAACGGACGTCAGAGCCGTTACGTTCCGCTGATAATCGGGATTGTCCTTTGCATAGAGTTCAGCGGTGCGGAGTTTTTCACGGACATTTCCCGACTAATATTCGGACGTTTCCTCCCAACCTTCAATCGGATTGTCCTCGCTTGTTTTAAGCGGATTGAGGTATATCAGGTCGTCCGCTTTCAGCACATCAATCACCGCCTGCGGCTCTTGACCGCACAACTGCGCCATATACGGAATATCCATTTTACCCCGTGTATCAATGGAAACCTGCATAGCCTCCTGCGGAGTATCGACGTGGGTAATCTCGGCGGTATACTTGACGGTACGCTTGGCGAAGAAATCGGGCTTTTCAATAGTCTTTTTCTCCTCGTCAACGATTTCCAAAGCACACAGCGAGTTGTAGTCATCGTCCTTGCCGAAAACCTGTTCGTTTGCGCTGTCGTTAACATAACTGAATATGAACCACCCGCCCCATTATGAGGTGGGTGGTTTTTGCATCCGTATTCTTTGTTTAATGCGGCTCAAATTTTGACTTTACTTTTGCTCCTTCTTAGCAGTATTGCAGTTTCTGCCGCAGTACCGTACTTAACTTATAACACAAAGCCGCTATTTTTCAATGGAAAAAACTCTTTCCTCCCGAAAGAAGAAAAAACAGCAGCCCGAAAAAGAAAAAGCCGCGCAAGGTCTGACCCCTGCGCGGCTGAAACTCATTGAATGTATCAGTTTATTTGAGCAGCTTGTTTTCCACCCTGAAATAGTCCACGTCGACATAACCTCCCGACTGCTTTGTCGGGAAATTGAATATCGCGTAACGGTATCCCATAAAATGCAGACCGTAATAATTCATTTGCAGCGTTTTTCCTATTTCCGTCCAGTTCTCGCCGTCGAGGCTGTAATAGAAATACGCCTTGTCCGCCGCGTTTTTGTAATCGCAGTCGACCCGCAGATACACTTCGTTTTCCGTTATTTCGACCCTTTCCGTTTCAAATTCCTGTTCAACGTCGTCGTTATCGTCATACCAAACCGTTACGATATATTTTTTCCCGTCCTCGATTTTTACGGCGACATAACCGTATTTTTCCGCGAAGGCGGCAAGCCCCGCAGTATCGCCATCTTTCATTTCCGAAACGTCGAGCTTTATATATCCGCCGCATTCCGGTCCGAAGGTTCGCTGCGAAATGGTGTTTCTCGCATCGGCAACAGTGTCGCAGACATTGACCGTTCTCAGCCTCAGATAGCCTTCTCTCTCGGTGAGCGACCAGAGGCGGTTGTCGGGATTGTGGTTCCATTGCCATTCCAACGCGAGGTTAGAGCCGTTATAATCGTTCTCGCCCGCTTCCTCGGGCGTGTCGGCAAAGTTGTGATAGGGTCTCACTATCTGTGAGTTGATAAATTCGTCGCTTGTGACGATGCCCTTTTTCTCGTGACCCGCGACAGGAATCTTGGCGGTCCTGGGCACCTTTCCGTCAACGCCGACGACTGGCCAGCCGTCCTCCCATGTCATGGTCGACAAAACGGGAGCTCTGCCCACCGCCCCGTGATCCTGAAATACAAAGCAATACCAGTTTCCGTCCTTATCGTCGACGATACCGCCCTGTGCGACACCGTCATTCCTGAAGCCGATATTATCGTCGATTATCACTTTCATTTCCCACTCGCCGTCGAGCGTTTCGCTTCTGTAACAAAGCTGCGTTCTTCTGCGATGAGGAGGCCATGTTATGATAAAAATATAGTAATATCCGTTCATCTTATAGACGTGAGAGCCCTCGGCAAGGCAGCCCTTGGCAAGTCCCGCGTCTTCGATGAGTTTTCTCTTGGTTCCGGGCTTGACCGCGCTCAGATCCTTTTCCAGTTCAACGCACCATATCTGTCCGCCACCGTAAACAAGATACACCCTGCCGTCGTCGTCGAACAAAAGGCTCATATCATGGAAGCACTCGTCATACACGAACCTGTCCCATTTCCCGTTTTCTATATCGTCGGTATGATAGATATAAGTTCTTCCGGTGGAGAAGGAAGTGAAGCCGGCGTAATACACACCGTCGTTATATCTGAGTGTAGTCGCCCACTGACCCTTGCCGTAATTGTTTTCCCCGTTTCTTAAGGCAAGATTATCCATGTCCTCCAGTGTATCAAAAACGTAATTTACAATTTCCCAGTTTACAAGGTCGTAGGATCTCATTACGGGACACCCCGGAGACAGGTGCATGGTCGTCGAAACCATATAAAACGCGTCGTCGACGCGGATTATATCAATATCGGGCACGTCGGCGAAAATAACGGGATTTGTGTAGTTTCCGTTGCCGTCGTCGGTTGAAGTTATCGTGGATTTTATGATATCCTTATCAAGCATTATGGGGTCCTCCTCTTCTTCGTGCTCGGTGGTGACGCCCGGTAGCGGCTCCGACGTCACGACGCCCGGTGGCGTTTCCGACGTCAC
>OJML01000631.1_pt1 | contig 20441 bp, 15 predicted proteins | sample 1597221 | NCBI WGS metagenome assembly OJML01 (sample SAMEA2452123, study PRJEB22498) | human gut metagenome | biome: human feces; feature: human gut; material: feces | place: Australia | collected 2012 | reverse complement strand
TTTTAACACCTACAATGTCTGTTGCTAGTAAACTTGAATACTTTATAAAAAGAGCTATTTCGACACCAGCAAAGTTACGATTTAGGACTTTTTATGGAAAAAACATCGATGAAATCGATACTTAGAGCACGCAACTGCAAAAAAGGATTTTTTTTAAAAATATTAGATTTGTTTTTCTTTTAAAAAACGTTTTAATAGGAACACCAAAAAATATGGAAATGTATAGAATTTCTCATTAAAACCAATGTTTTTTTCGCAAAATTTAATTCCGTATTTTATATCTTTAAACTTTTCATCATTAATCATTTTATTTAAAGAAATGGTTGCCCTGTCTCTTGCTTTAACTTCAACAGGGATTAAATGTTTATGATCTCTTACAAAAAAATCCATTTCAATTGTAGATTTTTCATTTCGATAGAAAAACAAAGGATAACCACTTTTAACTAGCATATCACTAACAACATTTTCATATATTGCGCCTTTATAAGTCCCGTAGTTTTTGCTTTCCATTAAATCATCAGCTGCTTCATCATCTAATGAAGCTACTAATAAGCCTGTGTCCATAAAGTAAAGTTTATAATTTTCTGGATTGTAGTTTCCTTTTAATGGAAGTTCAGGATTTTCTAAACAAAAACATTGATTAATAAAACCTGCATTTACGAGCCAATCAACAACACCGATATATTCTCTATTTCTTGCACCATGAGCAACTTTTGAGATTTGAAATTTTTTATTATCTTGTCCTAAGAAAAGAGGAATTTTTCTATAAACATTTAAAATTTTTGCTTTGTCCAATCCACCAGCATATTTTGTTATATCTTCTTCATAATCAAGGATGATTTGCCTTTGGAGTTTTAATGTATGTTGAAAATTATTATTTGTAACAAAAGTATCAACAACCTTAGGCATTCCCCCTATTACCATATATTCATGAAATACATCAAGATAAGTGTTAAATTCTAGATCAGATAGAGGCTCGAGATTTATCATTTTTTTATATAAATCATCGATTTGCTCATTAGAAAAACCTCTTGCCCATAAAAATTCTTCAAAATCCATTGAATACATATTGTAGTCTTCTTTGTATCCAACACTTACGGACTCAATCTCTTTATAATTAATTCCCATAAGAGAACCAGAACAAATTACATCATATCTTCCATCTAACTTAAAAGACTTTAAACTTGTTGCACAATTAATGCATTCTTGAATCTCATCAAAAAAGATTAATGTTTTGCCAGGAATGAATACAGCATTTCTATTTTTTAAAGAAATATTTTTGATAATTGTATCTACATCAAATCCTTCATCAAAGATGTCTTTATATTGCTTATCTAAAACAAAATTAATTTCAATAACACTCTTATAATTTTCTTTTGCAAACTCTTTGATGGATCTTGTTTTTCCAATTTGTCTTGCGCCTTTTACAATTAAAGGTAATTTATCTTTGCTATTTTTCCATTCTATTAAGTATTCGTTTATCTTTCTTTTAAGCATGTATTTGTCCTCTTTTGATAAATTATATCACAAAATTCCGACTATTTTTAACCTAAAAATCACAAAATTCCGAATATTTTAAGTATAATAATCACAAAATTCCGACCTTTTTTGCTCAAAAAATCACAAAATTCCTGAAATAAAGAGTGTTTAATTTTCTAAATTTTCAAATTAAAATGATTAAGAAAAGTGTTCTGGAATCACTTTCCTTTTTATATAAAAGATGCTATTGAACGAAAACTAAATGCTTTTCTTATTTAAAAATATTTATAAAAATCTTAACTTTTGTCTAGTCGTAAAAAACTTTTGCGATTGTTCGCAGTGCTTTAAATATTTAAAATTTAAGTAAATAAAGGCGGTAAATAATATGGAAAAATTCCCAACAATTAAAAAAATCGAATTTGAAGGACCAAAATCTAAAAACCCATTAGCATTTAAATTTTACGATGCAAAAAAGGTTGTTTTAGGTAAGACAATGGAAGAATGGCTTCCATTTGCAATGGCTTGGTGGCACAATCTTGGCGCATCAGGCACTGATATGTTTGGAAGAGACACTATCAATAAAGCATTCGGCGCTAAAGAAAAAGGAACAATGGAACACGCAAAAGCTAAAGTTGATGCCGGTTTTGAATTTATGCAAAAACTTGGGGTTAAATATTTCTGCTTCCATGATGTTGATTTAGTACCTGAAAGTGAAGATATTAACGAAACTAATAAACGTTTAGATGAAATAAGCGATTATATATTAATAAAGATGAAAGAGACTGGAATTAAATGTCTTTGGGGAACAGCAAATATGTTCTCAAATCCTCGCTTTATGAACGGCGCAGGTTCATCTAATAGTGCAGAAGTATTTTGCTTTGCTGCTGCTCAAATTAAAAAAGCTTTAGATATCACAGTTAAACTTGGTGGAAAAGGCTATGTTTTCTGGGGCGGAAGAGAAGGATATGAAAACTTACTCAATACTGATGTTAAGTTTGAACAAGAAAATATCGCTCATTTAATGCATTTAGCAGTTGATTATGGTAGAAAAATTGGTTTTAAAGGTGATTTTTATATTGAACCTAAACCAAAAGAACCAATGAAACATCAATATGACTTTGATGCTGCAACGGCTATTGGCTTTATTAAACAATATGGCTTAGATAAAGATTTTAAATTAAATATTGAAGCAAACCATGCAACACTTGCTGGACACACATTTGAACATGATTTAAGAATTTCAGCAATTAACAATATGCTTGGTTCAATTGATGCTAACCAAGGTGATCCAATACTTGGCTGGGATACAGATGAATTCCCATTTGATGTTTATAGCGCAACTAAAGCAATGCTTGAAGTTATTAATAGCAATGGTTTAACAGGCGGATTTAACTTTGATGCTAAAAACCGTAGGCCATCAAATACTGTCGAAGATATGTTTGAAGGCTACATTTTAGGTATGGATACTTTTGCTTTAGGCTTAATTAATGCAGCAAAAATCATCGAAGACGGAAGAATCGATGAATTCAAGAAGAAAAAATACTCTTCATTTGAAACAGGAATTGGTGCTAAAATTAGAGCTAATGAAGTTACACTTGAAGAATTATCAGATTATGCTTTAAAGAAAAAAGCATGTAAAGATCCAGGTTCTGGAAGACAAGAATACTTAGAAGAAGTAATGAATCAAGTAATGTTTGGTGAATAAAATGAAGACTTATATTGGATTAGATTTAGGAACAAGTTCTGTTAAAGGGCTACTTGTCGATGAGTTCGGCACAATTTTAAAGGAGCACTCTGAGTCATATCCAATTTATTTCCCAAAAGAAAATTATTCAGAGCAAGACCCAAAAGATTGGCTAAAAAAATGTCTAGTTGTTTTAAAAGAATTATTAAATGATGAAAACAAAGAATGCTTAAGAGGCATATCATTTGGTGGCCAAATGCATGGTCTTGTAATGCTTGATGATAATGATGAAATCATACGTAATGCTATCTTATGGAACGATGGTAGATCCGTTAAAGAAACCGAGTATTTAAATAATGTAATTGGCACTAAGAAGTTATCTGAATATACAGGTAATATTGCTTTCCCTGGCTTCACAGCTCCAAAAATTTTATGGGTTTATAATAATGAACCTGAAAATTTTAAAAGAATAAATAAAATAATGTTGCCTAAAGACTATTTAATCTATTCATTAACAGGTGTTTTTGCAACAGATGTATCTGATGCTTCAGGAATGTTACTTCTTGATGTTAAAAATAGAAGATATTCTAAAGAAATGTTAGACATTTGTCATATTAAAGAAAGCAATTTACCTAAATTATTTGAATCATATGAAGTAGTTGGAAATTTAAAAGATTCAATTAAAAAAGAATTAGGTCTTAAACATGATGTTAAAGTTATTGCAGGAGCTGGGGATAACGCAGCTGCTGCAATAGGAACTGGAACAATCGGAAATAAAGCTTGTAATATTTCACTTGGAACAAGTGGAACGGTATTCTTTAGTAATGATAAATTTAGTGTCGATAAAAATAATGCTCTTCATAGTTTCTGCGATGCTTCAGGCAATTATCATTTAATGGGTTGTATTTTATCTGCAGCTTCATGTAGAAAATGGTGGTTAGAAGATATCATTCAAGATGATGATTATTTAAAAGATGAATACAATCTAAGAGATAGTGATGTTATATTTCTACCTTATTTAGTAGGCGAAAGATCACCTCATAACGATGTAAATGCACGTGGAGCATTTATAAATTTAAGTGCAACAACAAGTCGTGGTGATATGTCTAAAGCAGTACTTGAAGGCGTAACATTTGCTTTAAAAGACTGTTTAGAAATTGCCGAATTAAGTGGAGTACATCCTGAATTTGCTACAATTTGTGGTGGTGGAGCAAGATGTAAAACTTGGGTACAAATTGTTGCTGATACTTTAGATTTACCAATTCATATATTAAAAACAAACCAAGGCCCATCATATGGAGCAACAATGCTTGCTATGATTGGAGATGGAATATATAAAGATGCTTTCGAAGCATGTAATAAAATTGTAAAAACAAAAGAAATAATTACACCAAATAAAAATAAAATGGATTATTATTCTAAAAAATATGAAATTTTTAAGAAATTATATCCAGCACTTAAAGATTTAAGGAAGTAATGGACATGAAACAAGTATTTAATCCGTATTTACCATCATTTGAATATATACCAGATGCTGAACCAAGAGTTTTCGATGGAAGAGTTTACATTTATGGTTCACATGATTTATTCAATGGAAAGAATTTCTGCTTAGGTGACTATGTCACCTATTCAGCTCCAATAGATGATTTATCATCTTGGAGATATGAAGGCGTTATTTTTAAGAAAACACAAGATCCTTTAAATAAAAAGAAACGTGCTTTTTATGCTCCAGATTGTATTCAAGGTCCTGATGGAAAATATTATTTATATTATAGTGTTAATGCTTCAGGAATAATCGGCGTTGCAAAAAGTGATAAACCAGCTGGTCCATTTGAATTTTATAGTCATGTAAAATACAAAGATGGAACAATTTTAGGAAAAAAGAAAGGCGATGGATTCCAATTTGATCCAGGAATTTATGTTGAAGGAGATAACGTTTATCTTTATTCAGGATTTTGTCCAGGAGGATTTGTTGGATTTTTTGTTAGCTTAGGCAAAAAAATGGTCGCTGAAGGTCCACTTTGCATAAAACTTGAAAAAGATATGTGCACAATCAAAGAAAATCCACATACATTTGGAGTTAAATCATTTAGAAATTCAAAGGGAACCCCTTATTATGGACACGAATTCTTTGAAGCTTCATCATTAAGAAAAATAAATAATAAATATTATTTTATTTATTCTTCAATTAATGGTCATGAATTATGCTATGCAATATCAGACTATCCAGACCATGATTTTAAATATGGTGGAACAATCGTATCAAATGGTGATATTGGATTAGGAGATGCAAAAGACGTTAAACGCGCTAAAAATATGACAGGAAACACACATGGTTCAATTCTTTCTATAGGTAATGAACATTATATTTTTTATCATAGACAAACAAATAGAAATTGTTTTTCACGTCAAGCATGTGCTGAAAAGATTAATATTTTAGAAGATGGTTCAATTCCTCAAGTTGCTATTACATCTCGTGGATTAAACAAAGAACCTTTAAAAGATATTGGAACATATGAAGCACGTATAGCTTGCAATTTAGAATGTAAAAAAGGTGGAACTTTCTATAGTGTATTTAAAGGATGCGGAAGACCTTACTTCACACAAAGCGGGGTTGATAGAGAAGAAAATCCTGATCAATTTATTACAAATATAAGTGATGAAACAAAAGTTACATTTAAAGATTTCAAGTTTGAAACAGCTAAAAAAATAGAAATTGAATTAAGTTCAACGAGTATTGGATTTGTTGAAGTAGTCGATGAATCTAACAATGTAGTTGCTAAATTTAATATCTCAAGGTGCGACAAAAAAAGATATCTTTCAGACTTAAATATAAAACCAGGAGTCCATTCTTTGAAATTTATTTTCCATTTAAAAGGAAAAGCAAATTTCTATAGTTTTACACTATCTTAAGTAATAAATTCATTTTAAAGAAATTACGCAAGATAGTCCTATATTTAATTTTGGCTTCAAAAATGTGTAAAAAGCATTTTTCTCCTTGTGAAAAGATGGCATTTAGTGCCATCTTTTGCTATATAAAGGACAAAAATAAACTATTTTTTGACTTTTTAGAATAAATAATTCATTATTTATGTATGTTAATTAACAATTTATTGAAAATTAAATTAAAACATAAGAAAATTTAATTTCATTAAATAGTTGTATTAAAATCGCAAGATTGTCATGTTTGTAAGCGCTTTCATGAAGCAAAATTATAATATAAAATTATTAAACAAATTGTTGTTTAATTGTGCAACAAGCACAGAAAGGAAAGTCTATGAAAAATAGTAAATTTTGGTTAGGCTTATCATCAATAGGGTTATTATTAACAACATCCCTTGCATCAGCAACACAAGTTGCTATGGATAATGAAGGCTTAATTAATGACGTTCTTGGACTTAACGTTCGTCAAATTAGTTCAAAACGTTCAGACTATGCAGAAGCAGATGGATCTTTATCGGATGCCGGTTGGAAACGAATGATCCAAGACTCTTATAATTACTGTGTAGAACAAGAAGAGCAAGGTGCTGTATTACTTAAAAATGAAAATAATGCTTTACCTTTAACAGAAAAGGAACGTAATGTAACACTTTTTGGTCGTAATAGTGCTCACCTATGCTTACGTTCAGGAGCAGGTGGAGCAGCACCAAATGAAAAACTTGTAGTCCACTTAAATGATGCGTTTGAAAGCAATGGCTTTAACTACAATAAAGATGTATGGAATCTTTATAAAGGTGGTGGAGAACCAAGTGTTAATGAAATTCCTGAATTAGGATTAAGCTCATATACTCCAGGTATTAAAGCTTCATTTGATATCTTTGGAGATGCTGCAATTGTTACTTTCGTTAGAGTTGGTACTGAAAACAGCGATCCAAAAGATGGAATCTTAGATTTAACTGAAAACGAAGCTAATTTGCTTAAGATGATTAAAGAATCTGGCAAATTTAAAAAGACTATTGTTTTACTTAATGGCGCTATGCCAATGAGCTTAGACTGGGCAAATAAAGAAGAATTTGGCGTTGATGCTGTTCTTTGGTTTGGTGTTCCTGGCTATTATTCACTTTCAGGTGTTGTTCATCTTTTAACAGGTGAAGCTAATCCAAGTGGACATACTCCAGATACATTCTCAGCACATGCTTCAAACTCAGCTGCATATCAAAACTTTGGTAATATTAGATTTGATGGAAATGCAGGTGTTGATAGATCATCAACTTATGTTTCATATAACGAAGGTATCTATGTTGGATATAAATATTACGAAACACGTTATGAAGATTGTGTTTTAGGCAAAGGAAATGCTAACGGAAATGCTGGAACTTATGATGGTGAAGATAACTGGACATATCATAGAGAAGTCGCATATCCATATGGATTTGGTTTATCTTATACAACATTTGATCAAAAACTTGATAGCATTACATATAATGCTGAAAAAGATACTTTCGAAGTAAAAGCAACAGTTAAAAATACAGGTAAGGTTGCTGGAAGAAGTTCAATTCAAGTATATTGTCAAACACCTTATACAGATTATGATAAGGAACATTTAGTTGAAAAATCAGCTATTCAATTATGTGCTTATGACAAATTACTTCTTGAACCAGGCGAATCAAAAACAACAACAATTGAATTTGATAGATACTTCCTTGCTTCTTACGATAGATTAAATAAGAAACAATATATTCTTGAAGATGGTGATTATTATTTTGCATTAGGTAATGGTGCTCATGAAGCTTTAAATAACGTTATCGCTACAAAAGATCCATCTGCAGCTCTATTAGATCATAATGGTGCTAAATATAATGCAGACTTAGATTCAGTTAAAAAAGTTGAAATCAAAGGCGCATTAGATGCATACAAATATTCACATTATGATAGTAGTGTTGAAGTTACTAACAAATTTGATGATGCTGATGTCAACCACTGGGCAAATGATGATCAAAAGATTACTTATTTAACTAGAAAAGATTGGCAAGCAACATTCCCTAAGAAATTAGTAGGATTAAAGATTAATGATAAGATGAAAACTGCTATGGATATGAGAAAATATTCAAAGGCAGCTGATGCAGAATCTTATACAGCAGGCGCAGGAACTAAATATGGCGTTCAACTTAAAGATAAAGATGGAAATCCATATGTTATGAAGTTTGCTGATATGTCAAAAGTTGAATATGATGATCCAAAATGGGATGAATTCATTAAACAAATGACACTTGAAGATTTAGCAATTTCAATGACTGATAATAGAGGTATTCTTGCAGTTACTTCAGTTTCAAAACCATCTAACTCAATCGCTGAAGGACCTGAAGGTTTATTATCTCCATTCGGTTATGGTGATGGAAGATGGGCAACTGGATTTGCTACAGGACCTATCTATACAGCTACTTGGGACCATGAAATGCAAAAGAAATTTGGCTATTTCTATGGTGAAGAAGCATTGCACTGTGGTGTTGCAGCTGTTAACGCTCCAGGTGCTAACATTAATAGAACTCCTTATGGTTCACGTGCATCTGAATATATGTCAGAAGACGGAATCATGAACTACTACGTTGCATCAAACATTGTTAAAGAAGCTAGAAAGAAAGGTTTAATTATGAATATTAAACACTGCTTCTTAAATAACCAAGAAACAAACCGTCAAGGTGTTGCAACATTTGCAAACGAACAAGCTATTCGTGAAATATACTTAAAACCATTTGAAGGCGCATTAACTAGAGGTGAAGGCTTAGGTATTATGACTTCATACAACAGAATTGGTTTAACATATTCTGCATGTCATACAACATTAACTAAGGAAATTCTCAGAACAGAATGGAAATATAAAGGCTTAGTTATTGATGATGCTTTACAAGGCGAAGGTTCATACACTTCAACAAGAGATATGCTCGTTGGTGGTACTGAAGTATTCTGTCTTGATGGAAACCGTGGAAATCAAATTATTAAAGCTATTCAAGATACAGATGATGGTTACTTATTAGAATTATGCCAAAAAGCTAATAAAGATATTATGTACGCTTTATCAAGATCTTGGATGGGTGATAGTGAAGTTGCAGAAGGATTAACAGATGAAACATTTAAATGGTGGAAACCTGTTATATATACTGTTGACTCAGTCGTTGGTGTATTAACATTAGCAGCAATTTCTATGTTTGTATTTACCGAATATTTTAAGAAAAAAGAGACTAAATAGAGGTGAAGAATATGGAAAAAATTAAAAACTTCTTTAAAGACAAAAAAATAGGATATTATCTAATTATTGCTGATGCATTACTTGCATTAATATTTGGAATAATATTCATGTGCACTTATCAAGGTGCAATGGCAAACAATGCTAAACCTCATACTCCTGAAGTTATGGGTATCTGTGCATTATTATGCTTTGCAATCGATGTAGTAGCTCTTGCTCTACCTGAACATAAATGGATTCACTTCTTCGCAATCCTTGCAATGTGCTTCTCATTTATGAAACAAATTTACCTCTTCCCTAACTTAATCGCTGATCAAATTAATCACGTTGAGTTCCAAGGTGGTAACTTCCCATTAAATGTTTTCTATACAGTCATGCAAGTTACAATTCTTGTTATTGCAGTCGTTGCTAGCTTCATGAAAACTACAGAAAACGAACAAAAAGTCGTATTTAACAAGAAAAACATTATTCGTTATAGCGTTGGTGCTTTAATTATAATAGCTTCAACTGCTGCATCATGCGGAACAATTGCTAGCTATTCAGCAAAGAATAATGCTTATGAAAATAATGGTTCTAGTTCTGGCATTAATGTAAAAGAAGTATTTAAGGATGCTGTAACTGATTATCCATTTGATCCTGCTTCAGTAAAATATAAGAAAGCAGAAAATCCATGGGCTGCTAAAACAACTCACGAAATTGAAAAAGCAGTAGGAACTAATAGAGATACTAGAGTCGATGATGATGAAAGATTCCCAGTATATAAATTTGAAGGTTTCTATGCTGAAGGATATCAAGGAAACTACTCAAAAACATATGGTTACATTACTTTATGGGATGATGGTTTATATAATGGTGTCCAAGATAATAAAAATATCTTCGGTTATTGGTATAACGTTGAAGATGATGGAACAGACTGTTTAGCAATGATTGATAACCGTGGTACAGCAGCTAATATGATGTGTATCAAATCAAATTCTAAATATTATGACTGGACAGCTGATATCAGACTTGATTTCTCTTGGGGAACTCGTTCACTTAAGATTAATGGTTATCTCTATACTCCAGTAATTGGTATGTATATTGATACAGGTGATGATGACTTAACATATGAATATGGAGAGACAATCGACACATCAAAATGGACTGGAATGCAAGTTAGAAATGACTTAAGAACAGGTGCAATATTTGATCCTGATGATAATATTACATGGACTATTCCAGATACAAAAGAATACTTAGGCAAACAAACTGTAATCGCTAACTGGGGCAAATATGCTTATGAAATTAGAGTAAATATCGGTCAAGATCTTGGTGTCTACTCACTTGATACATCAAATGCTGCAGTTAAGAAGAGCTATCGCTTCCTCGATGGACTCGATGTCTCAGGTGTTGTTGCAAAACGTACACTTGGAGAAAAAGAAGAAATTCTTGATATCTCAACACTTAAATCAGAATTAGATCTTACTAATAAGAAAGTTAACATCAAGATGCCTAATAGAACAATCTTATCTTACGATATTCAACTTGATGCAACAGAAGCAAGTAATACAATTACTGGTAAGCTTGGTGCTAAAAACGTTAAGTATGTCATTAAATCAAGTGATACAATGACAGTATCTAGCGATGGTAAAGAAACTACTGTTAAGATTGAACTTGTAGGTACAGGCAAAATCAAAGCTATCAAAGTTCTTAGTAAGATTAGTGGTGATGATGATTTATTTGGCTTATTACCAGCAAAGATTAATCCAACATTAAAAGATGGATCATTCGTAATTCCTGAAAAACGTTTCTTCAAGAGTTCAACTAAAGCTAATCCATATTCACAAAATTCAGATACATTCTTCGTATTCGGAAGTGGTGAAACTGTCTTAGTCTTATGGAAATTCTCTTATCAAGGTGATCAAACACAAGAAATGGTTTGTAATTATACATTATCTGGAGACTTAGCAGATGGCGTCACAATTACATTAACAAGTTGTGTAAAAGAAACTAACAATCAATGGACATGGTCAAGTAATAAGAGATTCGCTCTTACAGAATGTGGATCTGACGAATTACCATTTGAACCAACATTAGGCTAATAATCTAAAAAAAGCATAAAAGGCTCGGCTTAAAAACCGGCCTTTTTTTGATGACTTTATATTAATATCACAATATAATGTATATAGACAAAAATTAAGGCTAGATTAATTATGATTACTTTTGAAAAAGATAGATCAACTTCACTTGATTACATCTATAGACAATACAATACGGACTTTAGTTTTGGATTACATTTTCATGACTCTTTTGAGTTTTTGTATGTCGAAGAAGGAGAAATTACTGTAACAATTGAAAAAGATAAATATGTAGTTAAAAAAGGCAATGGTTTATTAATTTTGCCTAAACAAATTCATTCTTATCATACTGAAAATCATTCAAAAATATTTATTCTTATTTTTGGCTCATCATACGTTGCTAAATACAATAAACAAGCACTTTTATATACAGCCAAGAAACCATTTTTTGAAATTCAAAGGCCAGAAGAAGTGATAGAAATACTTAAAAAATCCTGCAATAACTACTTATTAAAGAGCGTTTTGTATTATATAGTTTATTTATATACAGAAGGTAGTGAACGTATTAAAAGAGATGAAAAATACAATATTTTAATGCAAAATGTTTTCACATATGTTGAAGAAAATTATCAAAAAGAAATAAATTTAAAATCATTAGCTAAAGATCTTGGATATGATTACCATTATTTTTCATCAATCATTAATACTGATTTAGGCACGAATTTTTCTAGTTTCTTAAATGAATTTAGAATTAATAAAGTTTGTGAATTAATGGTTGATGATTCATCAACTTCAATTAGCGATTTAGCGTATAGCTGTGGTTATAAATCTTTAAGGACATTTAATCGTAATTTCATTGAAATTAAAAAAATGACTCCAACAGAATATAGACAAAAATTAATAAACGAATGATTTATTTTCTTTCGCTAATATAAGAATTAATTACGTTTAATGCTTCTTCAGCACTTAAGATATTTTCTAATTTTTCCCCTCTAGAAAATTGATTGTCTGAATAAGTTAAATACTTATCTCGATAGACTTTTGGTGTACAATCAAACTTTTTTAAAAACATTTTAGTCATGTATTTAGGATCAGAAAAACCTGATTCATAAGAAATTTGAATTAATGTCTTTTCTTTGTTAGGCATCAATCTAATACATTGTTCCATTCTTTTAATATTGATGAATTCTTGAAAAGTAATACCAAAATATGAAGTAAATAAATGAGAAAAATGAGTACAAGTGATGTTTTCTTCATTTGCTAAGTCTTCTAGTTTAATAGGGCCTTCAAAATTAGCATCAATATAAGAAAGAATACGTTCAACTTGTAGATTCTTAATTTTTAATTTTTGTTTACGTGTTTCGCTTAAAATTTCATATGGTACATATTTATATAGGTCATAAAAGAAACTAGCTAAAACTTCGACAACGTTTAATTTATAGTGTTCTGAATTATTTAAATAATTTATAGAAGCATTAATAAGTTTGCTTTTAATTTCATTCAATTCATTTTCTTCTATATAATCTTTTAAATTACAAGATTTAAAAGATGTTGTTTGAAGTTGAGGTAGGTATTCCCTTAAAAAATTAGTTGAAACTTGTATTAAAAGAAAAATTGGAATATCAATTTCGCTTTTTTCACTAACTTTATGTGAAATTGAATGTACATCATTAGAATTAATGAAAAATATATCACCTTCATTAATTAAAGAAGAGTTAGTATTAATTCTTATCACACCTGGATTTTTAAGACATAATAAAATTTCAAACTCACTATGAATGTGATTTTCTACTGATGTAATTTCATTTACAAATAATTTAATATGCTTAATTTTAGGATATTCAATTATTTCAATTTCATTATTTTTCACATCTTTATTTTAAACTAAAATAAACGTGGTGCATATATAAAGGATTAAAATTTCGAGGGGCTTTAGACTTGATCTAATTTTACAAACGTAAAAATAAATCAAGGGGGTGAAATTTCACACTCGGGGTGTGAATTTACACCCCCTATCTTTTTCATTCTAGCTCACAAACTTTTTAAAACTATTATTTTTTGATTTTCTTAGTTTAATTTGTGTTAGAATGTGTATATGAATTTTAAAAGAAATTTAGTTAAAAACAGTGTTTCCCATAAGGTTATGGGGGGGGTTGTTATTTTTAACAAATCTCTCGCTTGTTTTGACTGGATTTTCTAGCTGGTCTATTGGACCATTAAATAATCCTGAAGCTAATTTAGATATTACAACTGGTAAAGTAATTGATATAAATAATTATATTAAATACGGCAATGCTGATATTTTTGAATTCTGCAAAGATGGAGTAATTAAAGATGATACTTTAGTAACTTCTGGAGATATTATAATTAACTTTTCAATTGAAGTTCCTGCTAACGAAAAAATATTAGATCATCTACCTGAAAATACTAATTCTATTAGCATCGTTACAAATTTTATAAATAAAACAGATGTTCCTACTGTTTACAATAACTATAAAGATCAAATTTTAGTAAAAAATGCTAATTCATCTACATATGATTTGGTACCATCAAACGCAGATATATTAACTTCTGAATCTTTTAAAGCTATATTTAAAATTGATTCTGGATTCGAAAGCAATTCACTGTCTTTTAATATTAAATATTCTTTTAAAAATTTTCCGATAGGTGAATCTTTTAATACTGATTTTTATAAGAAAATTAGCAGAAATAAAATCTGGTTTAATTTTAAAGCTGAGGTTGAACTATGAAGAGAATAAAACGTTTAATTTTATTTTTTTCAGTCTTTTCAGTTGCATTTACAAGTGTAGTTGGACTTAGCAATTGGCTTATAAAAAATGATAAGGTTCAACAATATGAGCAAAAGTCAGATTCTGAAAAAGAAAGAGTAGCATATATAAAAAATGGGTCTTCATCTGTCTACTATACAAGCATTGAAAAAGCAATAGAAATTGCGAACAATAATGCTGGAGCAAAACCAGTTGTTTATATAATTCCAGGTGTTCATTATAAAATGAACAATGAAACTAATAGAAAAAAGACAATAACAATTAATTCTGGAGTAACACTTTCGCTTCCTTTTGAAAGTGAATCGGAGTTTGCAGTCTGGAAGATGAAGAATGGAGTGTTTAGTACTGATAGTGATGCTGTGGATGCAGCAACAACTGTAGAAGCTTTGCTAAAACCTGAAACATATAGAACAACTCAAATAACAATTGGAAAAAATATTCAAATTATAAACAGAGGAATAATTAATGTTGGTGGAATTACTGGTAGTGCTGGAGGAAGTCAAGTACCTGCAGGGCAAACTTGTGATAAGTTTTGTGAAATCGTTCTTGAAGGAATGAATGATTCCATAAATTATCAGTTGTTAAATTATGGCACTATAAAAAATCATGGAAGAATTATCGGAACAAATCGTTCAGTACTTGGCATTGAAAATTTTTCCAATTCGAAACTAATTTCCAACTTTGTTGTTAGAGAAAATAAAGGTGGTGGAGCTTTAGTCGGACTTGGTGGAGGCTTGGTCGATGGATTAATTAATAATCTAAAATTTGAAGTTTCGCCTTTTAATAGAATATATATGCCTAATATAATGGTTAAAATGAAAACAAATGGTGGTGCAAATATCACTGGTAACGCTAATATGTTTGGTAACAATGCTAACAATCAATGTGATGTATCTGTCGTTTCATCATCTACAAGTTCGATGATTTGCATTCAAAATGCCTCATATATGATTTCAGAGACTTACATAGACTCTTTAAAAAATACTTCTGGGAATATTATAGTTAATCAATATGAGAAAATGAAACTGGATTTTTTCGGAGACTTTTCTATGCAATATATGTCGATGAAATTGACAGTGCCTAATTTTGGAACAAGAGAGGTTAAAACAGATACTGTTTTGTTTCCAATATCATATTATGAAGAAATTACGTTATATTCCCTTGGAGATAAAGTTGCTAATGTTTCAAGCAGTCAAAATTTGAAAATTTTACCAGGTGGCTCATTAATTGTTAATGAAAATGTATCTTTTTCTATAGACAAACTTGCGATATATGATTCTTTTACTGACAATATTGGCCGGGAGGCGCATATTTATCCTAAAAATTTAGTAGGTGGTAACTTTGAAGTAGGAGGGTCTTTCGTTGGAAAGAAAGAGGTTGGTGGATTAATTAAGTGTTTATCGAATCGTGCATCATTAAAAATTTCATCAAATTCAATTATTTCAAAGGAAGTAAGAGGCACACCTGGAACAAGTGTTTCAGATAGTGATTATGATCAAATTTCTTTAACTGCAAACGGTAATATTTCCTATAATGCAATAGACTTTATTAAAGAGAACATTAATTCAGGAGTTGCATATGTAGGTGTAAACAAAAGTGATGATGGCTTCTGGGTTCAACTTGCGCTCTCTATTAAAGATGGCAATAATGGTGTTTCAACTAAATTACACTCCGGAAACAAAGTTATCATTAGTATAAAAGATTTACTGCCTGATGAATCATTTTTTGATCTAGATTCTATAAAGTGGAGTATTAGTAAATCATCTTCAAATTTGATTATAAAGCCTGATGATCAAACTTATTCGTATGAAAACGGAACATTAAAGCCATTTATATTTTCTGTTAAAAATGTGCCAGTAAGGGGGACGACTTGGAAATATACGATTAGCATAAGTATTAACGATAAAAATGGTCAGCCAGTTTCATGCAATTCGTATATCGTATCCGTATCAAAATAAGAATGAAATAAATATTTCTATGAAAGATAAATTTATCCATTAAATTATATCATTCATTCATTACTAAACTTAAAAAGATAAAGAGAATCTTGTGACAAGTGTGCTTACTTTATAATTATTTTGACTTTTTCCTTCTGTATTATAATTTCGTGCAATGTTAATAATTTTAAATATTTGACTTTTCATATTATTTAGTATAGAAATAAACAAGAGGGGGTAAAGAAAATATGAAATTAGCTGCATTTGTTTTTTGCTTAATAAGCACGATTGCTATGGGTTGGATGTTAATTCCACTCTCATGGTGTATTCCTATGACAATTAAAGTTTATAAAGCATACAAAGGCGAAGAAATATTAACAACTGGTTTTAATGTTTGTGTATTGCTTTTTGTAAACTTAATTGCTGGAATATTATTACTTTGTGATGATGATTAATACTTTATTTAAGTAATAGTAGAAGTAAAAGACTAAAAAACAATTAATATTATTTAAAAAGCAACTAGCGAGGTTACTTTTTAAATGAAATAAAATTGTAACTTTTATTAATAATCAGCTTTTTATAAATGTATTCTTTTTGTTAATTTACCTAATCTTTATTCTTCATTAAAAGCACCATTTAAATACATTTTTTCTAAGTTATGTGCTTCTCTAATTTCTTTTTGAGTTTTATTTGACAAAGAAGATATTTTGTTTTTATTGATAATAAAACAACAATCAGGGCGAGTTAATTTGTTTTGCATTAAATACGAATTATGTGATGTTAATAAAGTTTGAAAATTGGTATTTTTATTTAGATCAAGAAGTAAATTTTGAGCTAATTCATTACTTAAAAATGCATCATAATCATCAATAAATAAGAAAGATAATTTATTAAAAGCTATTGTCTTCCAATAAAAATATAAAAAGAGTGATTTTGTTCCTTTTGAAGCAATAGAAAGAAAAGGAACTTTTTTATTTCTAGGAAAAACAACAAATAGTTCATGCATCCCATTAGCATTTCCCCATTCAATTTTGTATTCAATATTATTTTCTTTTAAGAATTTTTCAAAATCATCTAATTTATTAGAATAATAAAGGTCATCGAACATAAATAATAAACCATTTGTAAAACCAGAATATTCATTATTATCACTAGCGTTACGATACCAAAGCATTTTATCAATAAAAGACATCATTTTATTAAAAGGTGAAGTAGGCCTTGTAGGCGTATTTCTATAGATGAATTTTAAAACTGACAATTTATTGTCGTTTAATTCTATTTTTAAATTTCTAGATATTTCTTTATCAATGAAGTTATTATCTTTATTAAAATAACTGTAATTAAGTACTAACTTATCATTTATAAATAATCTTTCATCAATAAGATTAAAAGGATCTTTTTTATGATATATGTATGTAATTTCATCATTATCAAATTGAAAGACATATTTAAATTCAGCATATTCTTTTGCTGAATTTAAATTCAAATAATTAGAAAGATATTTTAAAGGTAATTGCTTTTTATCACTTGAATGTAAAACAATATCAAAAAGAGCAATACCAAGATTACTTTTATCACTAGCGTTTTGTCCGTAAATAAGGCCTTTATTTACTATCCCATCTTTTACTATATCCTTATTAAATATATAGTCTCTTGCATTTAAATCTAAAATTAATCTATCTTGAAAACCTTTAAAATTTTCTACTTCAAATCTTTTTAACATGTCTTCCTTGCCTTCCTAATTATTTATATTTAATTAAACATTAAAATTAGTGTCAATTACTTCCATAAAAGTTTTTACGGAGTGCTTAATTCTTGTTAAAAAAGAGTAATCATTTCTTAAGTTTTATATAATATAAGAAACTTTTTAATGGTTTTAAAAAATAAATAAAGAAAGATGGCGATATGAACAAAGTATAAGAAATAGTTAACTTAAAAAGAGTTGATTATTCTTATAACTTATTTAAAGGAGGTGGTTTGCTATGAATTACGATTATAAAGAAGGAAGAAATAGGGTAATTTCTATATTAAAAAGCGAAAAGAATGTGAAAACATTAGATAGAGTTCCTACAATTGGTAAATTTACATATGAAAATAGTTTTTATTCTAATGTGACTGCACTATTTGTCGATATTAAAGATTCAACAAACTTATTTGGTAAGCATAGACACGAGTCAACTTCAAAGATTATTAGAGCGTTTACTTCTGAAATTTTAGAAATATTGAATTATGGTGATAATTTACGTGAAATTGGGATAAGAGGTGATTGTGTTTACGCTATCTATACATACTCTTTAAAAGAAGAGAATTATGAAATAGCAAAAAGAGCATTTTATATAAACACTTATTTAAAAATGCTTAATAAAATGTTATTAGAAAAGAATATGGATACTATTACAGCTGGGATAGGGGTTGCCACTAGCAAAGAATTAGTTATTAAGGCGGGTAAAGAAGGTACAAAGATTAGTAATTTGGTGTGGATAGGTGAAGCAGTGACACATGCATCAAAATTTTCAGGAATTGCTGGTCGCGATATAAGTGATCCAATAATTTTTTCTAACTCTTTTTATAATTCTGTTGCAAATCAATTCAACAGTTGTAAGACACTCTATGATATGTCTAAACCACGGAAAAGACACAAAGCAAAAAACTTAGGTGGTTATCATTCGTGTGATATAAAAGTAAAAGATTTTAATGAATGGATTGATGGAGGAATGAAGTAATGGAAGAAAGAAAAAGAGAAATTTTTAACGAAATAGAATCTCAAATTAATAAAATGGATAATAAAGCAGGAATATTAATTTCTGCTATTGGTATTGTTTTTGCATTAGCGATAGATTTATTAAGCATTTTCTCGAAAAGCGAAGTAAATATTTATTACACAATATTTAGTTACATCTTTTTTGTAATCTATCTTTTGTCTTTCCTTATTTCTATGAGTTTCTTTATTCTTGCAATAATTCCTAGAAAAAAGAAAACTAATAATGATGGAAAAATAAATTATAATTATTATTATGATTTGTCTAATCTTAAACGTAATCAAGGCGAAGCTGTAAATGGAGCTTTTAATAATGCAATAGAAAAAGAAGACAAAGAGTATGCACTAACGAATCAAATTTTTATCAATGCAGAAATATGCAGAAGAAAACATGACATGCTTTTCAATGGAATAATATCATTAATTCCATTCGTCCTTTCAATGATTGGAATGATTGTTTTATTTGTTATAAGCTAAAACTTAGATTAAAGTAAACATAAACATAATTCAATTGACACTTTTGGTATGCTTGAAATGCTTACTATAAAAGTATTCCTAAAATCAATATCTTAAGTTTTAAATTTTACTGCAGCTTATTGCACTAAAGTTCAATTATGCATTTTGTTATAAAATTTAGAATATTTGATTTTTAAAATTTTGAAAATAAATTTCATTTACTGCTTCAATGTAGCAAACAAAGGAAGGATGATTACTATCATTTATATATTTATTTTTCTTTTTTAAGTAAACTTCTCTCACATTGCTCCATAAATTTGCTTTTTTAAGTTTATACACTTTATCTTTGAGTTGCTTTGAATTTCTGCCTTGAACCCAATACCATCTATCCATAAATACATACCCGGTTTTACTATGGATAAGTCTATACCAAGATCCATCGTTATCTTCATGTACTATGGCTAAGTCAATACTAAATTCTGTGGCGTTGCCTTCTTTTAAATGGCGTTTTTCTGTAGTTAAAGCTGAAGTTGAATCTTTACAATCGCTCCATTTATTGTTTTTAAGTATTATATTGAAAGAATTTTTTATGTATTCTTTTATGTGTTTGCCATCATTTATATCACCATCAATTTTGATAATATTTAAATTGTAGTCCATATCAATAGGTTCATTATTATTTTGAGTAAATAATTTTCTTGCTCCACTTCCTACAAGATGAGCTTCAACTGTTAGATAGTCTTCACTATTTATATATTGTACAAGTTCGTTGATTAAATCAGAGCACACTCCGTGCATTCTTTTTAAAAAATCTTTATCATCTATCCAATGATACATTATATTGTCCTCCTGCCTTTACAGGCGTTCCCAAGCCGTCCATTCAATGAGGATATTCATTAAATCTATATATAATACGCTTTGATGTATTGACTAACAAGAACTTTTAAAAATATATTTGTCAATTAAAATGAAATAAAAAAAGATAAAAAAGATAATAAAAGACATGCACTAACTGAATCAAATTTTCATCAATGCAGAAATATGTAGAAGAAAACATGACATGCTCTTAATGGAATAATAACATTAATTCCATTTGT
>OJML01000629.1_pt1 | contig 20516 bp, 16 predicted proteins | sample 1597221 | NCBI WGS metagenome assembly OJML01 (sample SAMEA2452123, study PRJEB22498) | human gut metagenome | biome: human feces; feature: human gut; material: feces | place: Australia | collected 2012 | reverse complement strand
ACTACGTGTGAGCCGATGAAACCAGCACCGCCCGTGATAATGATATTCTTCATTTCAATTAATAATTTATAATTAAGAATTAATAATTATTTTGCTTCCGCCAATTCAGCGATACACTTCTTCAAACTGTCAGTCCAGTATGGCACCTTGAACCCGAAGGTCTGCTTCAGCTTGCTCTTATCAAGTACAGAAAAGTGAGGACGTTTTACAGGGCTTGGGAACTCCTCGCTGTAACAAGGCTGTATATCGCAAGTATTTCCGCTCAGTTCGCAGATAATCTTAGCGAAATCAAACCAAGAGCATACGCCCTCATTAGAGAAGTGGTAGATACCCGTCTTATCCAGCTGATCAGTTTCGATGATATGCGAGATGACAGCAGCCAGGTCGCCTGCGTAAGTAGGAGTACCCACCTGGTCGAAAACCACCTTCAAGGTATCATGACTTGCAGTTAAGTTCTGCATAGTCTTAACAAAGTTTTTACCCCACTGAGAGTAAAGCCATGCAGTACGGATGATGATATGTTTGCAGCCGGTAGCTTCAATACTCTTCTCACCTGCAAGCTTCGTTTTACCATACACACCCAATGGATTCGTTTCCCAATCTTCACGGCAAGGGATATTCTTATCGCCCTGGAACACATAGTCGGTAGATACATGAATCAAAGTACCATCTACCTCCTTCATTGCCTGAGCCAAGTTACCTGCAGCAGTATTGTTCAGCAGATTAGCCAGATCGAAATCAGTCTCTGCCTTATCTACATTGGTATAAGCAGCGCAGTTAACAATTACCTGAATATCGTTTTCCTTCACCTTTTCGCGGATTGCGTCAAGGTTAGTGATATCCAGTTTCTCATAGCCTTCAGCAACATCAGTGAAGACAAACTTGTGATTACTCTTTTTGGCGCAAATCTGCATTTCATGGCCCAACTGACCATTAGCGCCTGTTACTAATATATTCATTGTTATAATATTTAATACAACACAATACTTTAAAGTTTACTTACCCGATTTCTCTCTACTTATGAAGGAAAATTGATTGTTCCTCCAATTAAGTTCTTCTATATATAAATATGTGGCAAAGATAAAAAAATAATTTGAGCTGACCAAAGAAAAAGGAGAAAAAGATAAGAAACTAACATATATTAAACAAAGACCGCCACACTTTTTCCCAAAAGCGTGGCGGTTTTCCCTAAAACATAATAGATAAGCTTTGCCTTTACAGACAAACTTGAATCATCAAGTAGCCTAGTCTATTACCAATCCTTTTTTCCCTAATATAAACTAAACCTGTTTCCTATTTAAATCAACATACTAAATCAACAAAAGGAATTTTCATTATCATTAAATACTTTTAGAAGACTTGAAGTGGTAATTAAACCATCAAAACTACTGTTTTCTGATTTCGGTTGCAAAGGTATATCATTTTTTTGAAAGTTGTATGTCTGAGTAGCGTTTCGGTAAAAAATCAGTCTATTAAAGAAATTGATAACTCCTTATAAATCAGCAAATTTAATATATTAACTATTTTTATCCAAAGTAAATAACATTATATGAAAGGAAATTTGTATCTTTGCACCACAAAACGGACAAAAGGACAAAAATAACATTATAAAGACAATTTAGTTATAATCATAAAGAAACATTAAAGATGAAACTACTCATATATTTACTTCTTTTGCTTACTATGCCATTGACTGCTCAAGGCAAAACGGACGAGAAGACTTTATTGAATCGTATAGACAAGATGATAGAAAACGATCAATATTATCAGGGAATCAAGGAAAGGGAATTAAAACATCTAAAGCGACAAGCTTATGAAGCTGAAGACGACCAAACCCGACTACTGTTTCTTGACAGCATATATCATGCCTATAGCGCTTACCGCTACGACTCTGCATACGCATATATGAAACAGGGTCTTGAATTGGCTGAAAAATGTCATAACACCTATTATATATTACGCAACCAGATAAACCGGGCGTCAATACTCTCGGTAAGGGGATTTTACGGCAAAGCAGAGAGTTTACTCGAATCGCTTAATCCTGATGAGATGCCATACCAGTTGAAGCTATACTATTACTTCACCTACGCCGGGCTCTACAATTATTGGGAATCATACGCCAAGAACTCTGATTATGCAGAAACATTCCGTGCCCAGAAGAAGCATTATATGACCCTTCTGTTACAGACTTTTAACGAAAAGAGTAAGCGTAACGTCTTCTATCAGTATCTCATGGGCGAATACGCCTATCTCAACAACCCTATCAGCAAGGAATCGCTCAACTATTATCTGAAGGCACTGAAGATGTCTCCAGCCAAATCCCGCATCCATGCCATGTCAGCTTACGGTGTTGCCCGATATTACAAAAAGACAGGCAATTTCGATCTTTACGAGGAATATCTCGTAGAGGCATCCGTGAGTGATGGATTGTGCCAGCTCAAAGAAACTGTTGCACTTCAAAAGTTAGCCTACTACCTTTTTAAAAAGGATGCGAGTAACAGCAAGAGAGCAGCCAAATATATCCAGCATACGATGGAAGATGCCCAGTTCTTCAACAACCAGCTGCGCATGATGGAGATTTCCAACATCCTTCCAGTCATCGCTTCTGCCAACCAGCAGGCTGCTGAGCACTCACGTACCCGCTTTCTTTGGGGATTCATTGGTGTAAGTGTAGCGCTTGTCATCATCATCATCCTCTCCTTCGTCAACAACCGACAGAAGAATAAACTGAAGAAGAACAAGCTGGAAATAGAAGCACAGAACGAGAAACAGAAAGAAATGAATGCCCAGCTCATAGAGTTGAACCAGCAGTTGATAGAGACCAATATCAAGCGAGAAACCTACATGCGCCTCTTTATGGACATCAGTGCGGCTTATATCAGCAAGTTATCAGATTATCGCAAACTGGTAAGCCGAAAGATTAAGGCAAACCAGACAGCCGATTTACTGAAGAGTCTCAGCACCAACAAATTAGAAGAGGAAGAAGCACAGATGTTCTACAACCGGTTCGACAAAGCATTCATGGAATTGTATCCGGGTTTCGTTACTGAGTTGAACAAGCTCCTGCTGCCAGAATGCCAACTGGAAGTTCCTACTACGCACGACCTGACCACGGAGATTCGCATCTTTGCCCTGATGCGACTGGGTGTAACCGACAGCCAGGAGATTGCCACCCTGCTGCATTACTCCACCCAGACCATCTACAACTACAAGTCAGGAATGCGAGCAAAAGCGATCAATCGCGATACTTTCGAATCTGATATCAATCAGCTTTGCCACATCATTATTTAGTTAATAGTTTATAGTTAATAGTTTATAGCATGAACCGCTTTGACAATTTTGCTCAACGGCGCAGCCTCTATAAACTATAAACTATTAACTGTAAACTATAAACTATCAACTATAAACTAGTCACGGTGTATCACGGTTCCGTTAGCCTGATGTGTAGCAAGAACCAGGACCTCAGCTATTTGCACATGTTCTGGAGCACTTGCAGCATAGAAGGCTACATCAGCCACGTCATCGCCGTTCAGCGGCTCTATGCCGCGGTAAACGTTGTCTGCGCGGTTCTGGTCACCATGGAAACGGATGTTGGAGAAGTTGGTTTCAACCAAGCCCGGTTTCACATTGGTAACACGCACTTTCGTATGTGCCACATCAATGCGCAAACCATCAGTAATAGCCTTTACAGCCGCTTTGGTAGCACAATATACGTTACCTCCCGCATAAGCAGCATCACCCGCCACACTACCTATATTGATTACATGACCATGATTACGCTCAACCATACCAGGTACAATCAGGCGCGTCATGGTTAAGAGTCCCTTGATATTGGTATCAATCATCTGGTCCCAATCTTCAAAATCGCCCTCATATTCAGGTTCCAATCCACGTGCGAGTCCTGCATTATTGATAAGCACATCCACATTGCGCCACTCCTCAGGGATGTAATCCACCGCTTTCTTGGCAGCTTCACGGTTACGCACATCGAAAGCCAAGGCAAGCACCTCAACGCCCTCAGCCTCGAGTTCCTTCTTCAGGATTTCCAACTTTCCCGTATTTCTACCTGTAAGAATCAGGTTATAGCCGCCACGGGCAAAACGACGTGCACAACCTTCGCCTATACCGCTTGTTGCGCCTGTAATAAGAGCAATTTTATTCATATCTTTGATACTTTGAATTTTGAACTTTGAACTTTGAACTTTATGATTAGCGAAGCAATTGAATTGGCTTTCCCTTCGGCCGCCGAACGTTGTTTCTTCACTCTTCACTTTTCATTCTTCACTTAAAGAATAAGAACTCTCACCTCTGCATTCGCCATTTTCTCAATCTGGTTCATCGGACGTTTATAATAAACGCTCTGGATAGCTTTGTTGATGATGCCATGCCCCACAGCAAGAACGGTCTGGTCAGGATAAGTAACCTTGAGCCAGGTAAGAAAATTCTGGGCTCTTGATTTCATCTTTTCCAGCGTCTCTATGTTGTCCGGCCAATCCTTTGGGTCCTTCGGCAGGTCAGGGATGAATTTGCCCGTGAAATCGCCCCAATCGCGCTCTCTGAGCAAGGGAGTGGTGACAACGGGATGCGAGCCGGCGATAATCTCACAGGTCTGTATACTGCGATAGAGATCGCTCGATACGAAAACATCGATAGGTGTACCCGCCATTTTCCTGGCCACTTCCTCAGCCTGCTCAATACCTTTCATATTGAGCTTTCCCGGTGTTTGTCCCTGCATAATTTGCGCCTTGTTATCCACCGTTTCACCATGGCGCACCAAATATAATTTTGTCATTGTCTTTACTTTTTCCGTCTATATCAAAAATGAGTTTTAACTTTTTCCGAAATCTTTACTCAAGACATAGTTTTTGCTTTCACCAAGTCTCTGTTCAAGACATCAGTATTTTGATTTTGCTTACAAAATTACGGCTTTCTATCGAGACCAACAAATAATTTGCGTTAAATATAGCAATAATTAGCGTTAAATATAGCAATAATTTAAGTTTATATAAAAAACTTCTTGCTAGTTTCGGATTTCTTTCGTAACTTTGCCCCGAAATAACAAATTCAGTTTTAGTATGAAGGTAATACACAGTTCAATATTCCGCGCAGTATGCGCCATCATCGTAGGAGTCCTGCTCATCCAATATCGTGAGCAGACCGTCACCTGGATAACCATCGCCATCGGTGTCTTGTTTTTCCTTTCAGGTGTCATCTCCCTTGCCAGTTATTGGGCAGCCAAGCGCAATGCAGAGAAGATGCAGGGCCAGATTCTGTCCGATTCCAATGGTAAGCCTATCATGGGCATGATGCCTAAATTCCCGCTTGTGAGCGTAGGCAGTCTTATCCTGGGACTGCTGCTTGCCCTGATGCCTCAGGTGTTTATCGCCTGGCTGATGTTCATCCTGGCATTCATCCTGATTCTGGGTGCTCTGACCCAGTTTGTCAATCTGGCTTCAGCAGCTAAGATGGGACGCGTAGGCATCCTCTTCTGGCTCTTCCCTTCAGTCCTTCTTCTGTTGGGTCTGCTCACCATCATCAAGCCTTCAGCCATCGCTTCTGCCCCTCTTCTCATCATCGGTTGGGGTATGCTCATCTATGGTGTTGTAGAGCTTCTCAACGCCTTTAAAATCTCCAACAACAAGAGAATCTGGCTGAAGAACCAGCAGAAACTGGATTCTAAGGAGACTTATGTGGATGTAGAGGAAGTGAAGAACGAAGAGTGAAGAACGAAGAATTCTACAGTATTTACTATCGAAGAATTCTACAGTATTTACTACTATCGAAGAAATTCTGAGTCAAAAACAACGAAATCATTATATCATCATATATGAATAAAATTAAAGCTCTCTTTGCCTGGTTATGGCAAAAGTTTCGCGCATTCTGGCCTTGGTACAAGGGATTGTATCAGGGCAGAGCGTGGTATACCAAGACCCTCATTGGCTTGGCAAGTTGTATAGTCGCCTTCATCTTGTATCTGGGCGCAGTAGATATCAACTTCTTATGGCTCTTCGGCAAGTCGCCTGGCTATTTCTCAGGCATTTTGGATCCACAGACCTCTGAGGCCTCTGAAATCTATTCGGCTGATGGAAAACTCATCGGCAAGTATTTCAACGAAAACCGTACTCCGGTAGAATATGATGAGGTAACACCCGATTTCTTCAAGGCACTGGTAGATACCGAGGATGAACGATTCTACAAGCATATCGGTATCGACCCTATCGGCGTGTTTGCTGCTGCCAAGGATGCACTCCTCCATCACAACGGGCGCGGTGCTTCTACCATCACACAGCAGCTGGCTAAGAACATGTTCCGTGTACGTTCGCAATATTCTACCGGTTTGCTGGGCAAGATTCCTGTGCTCCGCCTGCTCATCATCAAGAGCAAGGAATGGATTATCGCGGTAAAACTCGAAACGGTGTTCAGCAAGAAGGAAATCATCACCATGTATGCCAACACGGTTGATTTCGGTAGCAATTCCTATGGTATCAAAACCGCTGCGAAGACCTACTTCAACACCAACCCTAAGGAGTTGACCACCGACCAGGCTGCCGTACTCGTGGGCATGCTCAAGGCTACCACCTACTACAACCCACGCACCAACCCGGAGAACAGTCTTGCACGACGCAACACCGTATTATATAATATGGTGACACATGGCGATCTTTCAAAAGACAGATACAATGAACTGAAAGATGAGCCTATCAAGCTCGATTTCAAGGTAGAGGAAAACTACGACGGACAGGCAAAGTACTTCCGCGAGGCTGTAGCCAACTACCTGAAAGACTGGTGTAAAGACGAAGGTTACGACCTATATACCAGCGGTTTGAAGATTTATACCACCATCGATACCCGCATGCAGAAGTATGCAGAAGATGCAGCCCGCAAGCAGATGAAGCAGGTACAGCAGAACTTCAACAACCACTGGAACATCCGCCGCACCCAGGCAGGCAAAGGCAACTGGATGGGTCAGGATCCTTGGCAGGATGAGAACCACAACGTGATACCAAACTTCATCCAGGGCATCGCTGAGCGCCAGCCTTTCTACAAGGCATTGGTAGCCCGTTTCCCTGATAATCCCGACTCAGTAAACTATTACTATAAGGAGTGGGTTCACCCGGTTAAGGTGTTCGATTATGACAAGGGCAGCATCACGATGAACATGACATCAGAAGACTCCATCAAGTATATGACCACCTTCATGCACTGCGCCTTTGTAGCCATGGAGCCACAGACCGGAGCAGTAAAGGCATGGGTGGGCGATATCGACTTCGACCACTGGAAGTATGACAAGGTAACAGCCGAGCGCCAGCCTGGTTCTACCTTCAAGCTCTTTGTTTATACCGAGGCGATGAATCAGGGTTTAACCCCTTGTGACAAGCGTCGCGACGAATATATCTCTATGGAGGTATACGATAAGAAGAAGCACGAAATGACCATCTGGCGTCCATCCAATGCCAACGGTTCGTTCTCGGGCGACAGCATCCCATTGAAGAGTGCCTTTGCCAAGAGTATCAACTCTGTGGCTGTAAGATTAGGACAGGAGATGGGTATCAAGCGCATCATCGAGACAGCCCAAAAGATGGGTATCAACAGTCCGTTGGATGACACCCCATCTCTCGCCCTCGGTTCCAGCGATGTCAACCTCCTGGAGATGGCATGCGCCTACAGCACCATTGCCAACAATGGCAAGCACCACGATCCGGTATTGGTTACCAAGATTGTAGACCACGACGGTAAGGTGGTTTACGAGGGTCCTTCTACAGAAGAGCAGGTAATACCTTACAAGAGTGCCTTCCTCATGCAGCAGCTCTTACAGGGCGGTATGAAGGAGCCGGGAGGTACATCCCAGAGTCTCTGGGGCTATGTAGGCAACTACCGTGATACCGAGTTCGGTGGCAAGACTGGTACCACCAACAACCACTCCGATGCCTGGTTCATGTGTGTGAGCCCTAAGCTCGTAGTTGGTGCCTGGGTAGGAGGCGAATACCGCTGTCTCCACTTCCGCACCGGAGCCTTGGGTCAGGGTTCGAGAACCGCTCTTCCTGTGTGCGGTTACTTCCTCCAGAGTGTCTTTGGCGACCCAGCCTTCCAGCAGTATCACGGCAAGTTTGACAAGCCAGAGGACAGCGATATCACCCGCGATATGTACATCTGTGCAAGCTATGCACCAAAGCCAAAGGTAGATACCACCAGGGTAGACAGTACCGCCTTCCAGGAAGAGATCGTTCTCGATGACGAAGGCAACCCTATCATCCGCGAGGTTCCTGCCAAGAAGGCTGAAAGCGAATCTGCCACCGGTACAGCCACCACAGAAGAAAAGAAAGAGAAGAAGAAGGCCAAGCCAACCGAGCAGCCTGTCAACTTCGATGATCTCTAAATTTAGTTAATAGTTTATAGTTTATAGCGGCTACGCCGTTTAGCAAGAAGGCAATTTAATGTGGCTTATGCTATAAACTATAAATTATAAACTATAAATTAAATACAATGATTGATCTCGACAATGCGGAGTTGCAGAATGCACTCCAAATCATACAGTTTACCCGTCGTTCGCTTTTCCTTACCGGAAAGGCGGGGACGGGTAAATCTACTTTTTTACGTTATATAGCCGCCAATACCAAGAAGAAACATATCATTCTTGCCCCAACAGGCATTGCGGCCATCAACGCCGGAGGAAGCACGCTCCACAGCTTTTTCAAGCTTCCTTTCCACCCGCTGCTGCCCAACGACAGCATGTATTCCGTCCGCAACATCCGCAACACCCTGAAGTATAATTCAGAGAAGATAAAGATTATCCGCGAGGTAGAGCTCATCATCATCGATGAGATCAGTATGGTTCGTGCCGATATCATCGATTTCCTGGACAAGGTATTGCGGGTATATTGCCGCAACATGCGAGAGCCTTTCGGGGGCAAGCAGCTGCTTCTGGTGGGCGATATCTTCCAGCTGGAGCCTGTAGTAAGAGAGGACGACCGCCGTCTGCTCAGTCCCTTCTACCGCAGCAGTTTCTTCTTCGATGCCAAGGTGTTCGAATACTTCAAGCTCGTGAGCATCGAACTCAAGAAGGTATACCGCCAGAGCGATCCTGTTTTCATCAGCATCCTCGACCATATCCGCACGTCTCAGGTACCTATGCAGGATTTCCAGCGCCTCAACCAGCGTGTGGGAGCCAGGCTCGATGAAGGTGATTCCAAGCTTGCCATCACCCTCTCCACGCGCCGCGATACGGTAGATTACATCAACGACAGCCAGCTCCAGCGTCTTCCGGGCGAGCCTTGCCTCTTCCGTGGCCACATACAGGGCGAGTTTCCGGAGAGCAGTCTCCCTACCCCTATCGAACTTTACCTCAAGACGGGGGCTCAGGTTATCTTCATCAAGAATGATATCGAGCACCAGTGGGTGAATGGCACGCTGGGCACCATCATCGGTTTTGATGAGGATGAGGATGCCAAGATTTATGTGCGCACCGAGGAAGGAAAGGATGTGATGGTTGAGCCTGCGGCATGGAGCAACATGCGATACCATTTCAATGAGGTTGAGAAGAAGATTGAGGAAGAAGAGATTGGCAGATACGAGCAGTACCCCATCCGTCTGGCGTGGGCAATAACGGTTCATAAGAGTCAGGGCCTCACCTTCAACCAGGTGAAGATTGATTTCACGGGTGGTGTTTTTGCAGGCGGACAGACGTATGTTGCCTTATCCCGCTGTACCAGCCTTGAGGGCATCAGTCTTCAGGAGCCGTTGCGTCAGAGTGATGTTTTCGTACGCAATGATGTCAAGCAGTTTGCCCGTCATTTCAACGACCAGAGCACCATCAACACGGCGCTTACCCAGAGTAAGGCAGACAAGCAGTATCATGATGCCGTCAAGGCGTTCGACAGGGGCGATATACAGTCGGCTCTCGACAACTTCTTCCTTGCCATCCACAGCCGTTATGACATCGAGCAGCCGCTTGCCAAGCGTTTCATCCGCAAAAAGCTGAACAGGGTGAATGAGCTTCAGGCTGAGAACGAGCGGCTGCGCGAAGAAATAAGAAAGAAGGATGAAGAGAAGGAGAAGCAGGAGAAGTTCCTCAAGCGCCTTGCCACGGAGTATGTGATCATGGGCAAGGAGTGCGAAAAAGAGGGCATGAAAGAGGCTGCCATCATGAATTACCGTAAGGCCCTCACGCTTTATCCTGAGCACCCAGAGGCGAAAAAAAGGCTTTTAAAGGTAAAAAGAGGCTTTTAAATGGGGGACCAGCGATGGAATCGCTGGGAACGGGGGTGCAAAGAGGCTTTTCTCCTTCCTGTCCCCGTTCCCAGCGATTCCATCGCTGGTCCTCCCGAGTCTTTTTTAAAGGTAAAAGGGTAAAAAGGTAAAAAACAAAAAAAAACAGGCAAAATGATTTTGCCTGTTTTTTTATTATCTATAAGCTGAAAAGCTCTATTAACTGTAAACTTTCAACTGTAAACTATCATCTAGTACCATTGTACAGCGTTGGAATAACCGCTTCTCTTGTCGTATTTCAGCGCATCTGTCAGGGTGGCTGCGTTACAACGGAAGGTGAAGTTGTAGCTCGTATATGGAGCGAGAACCACAGAACAGCTCATGTTGAAACAGTGAAGATCACGGGCCAGACTGGCGGTGGTCATACTGATCTTGTGGTTGTCAAAATCATAACCGGATGAGAAACTGATGTTCCAGCCATCACTGATTCTTACGTTACCACTCATGTTCAGAGTCTGGGTAAACTTATATGCATAGCGCATCGTCTTCTCATTGAACTTTTCTCTTCGCGTATCCTCGCGCATTGTTACACCGTAACCGAAGGTCAGCGACCATGGCATCTTGAACGCCATATAACCGTCTGCATCCGTTTCAGCCTTGCCGCCCTTCTTGGCAGCCGTCTTACCCTTCTCCAGACTATCGTCTACGTTGCTCTCAATGTCGGTATCCAGACCTTCATCGTCATCATCATCGCTGCGCTTGCTGTTCTTCTTGTCGTCCTCATCATCGCCCCCGCCAAAGAGTTTCTTCAGCTTCTCCGGGTTCAGTGTGAACGAGAAGTTCTGCGACATACCCTGGAATCGTCCGAACCTGCCCTTGCCCCACTCCGTATGGGTACCTACATAAACATTGTTCTGGTCATCCAGCTCGTAGGCATAGGTGGCAAACACGGCGTTCATGTTGAAGGTATAGTTCTTCCACCACTTCAGTCTGAGGTTGATGTTCATATCGCTCCAAGGGCGAACCTTGGCTGCGGTATTGTAGCTCATGTTGATGTCGAACGCATCGATGATACTGATTTTCTTGTATCCGGTAGAGTCCTTGTCGCTCTTCACCTTCATCTCGATGTTGTTGCCCAGGGTAAACGAGATGTTACCGCTCTTACCCTTGCCCGGCGCACCGTAGAGGGCGTTGGCATACTTAGAATAGCTTACCAGCGATACGTTTCCGTCGGCATCGGTCTTCTGGTAGGTGTCCCAGTAGCCGTAGCGTGAAGCTCCGAAGTCAGGAGCATAGCTGAAGTTCACCGTAGGCGTAAACACGTGGCGCACAGCCTGTATCTTATCTCCGAAGAGTTTGCGGCTTGGTATATAGAAACCATAGAGCTTGGTAGAAAGACCTACGCTCATGTTCCAGTTATACACGTTGTTGAAACCGTAGATGGTATCACATTTCTCCGTCTGGCTGGCTTCATCCCATGATCTCTCCACCTTGTTGGTATACATACGGTCGGTGAAATTGAACGATGGGTTCACGTTGAGATATTTGAAGAGCGTGAATGTAGCGCTCACCGGTATCTGGTGCTGCCATCCGTTTCTCCAGTCCTTGATGAGCGAACTGTGCATCAGCTTATCCTCTTTGGTATTGATGCTGTTAGAGATGTGTCCCGTATAGCTCATGGCTATCTTCTCGTACCACTTCTCATCGCCCACCATCTTCTTTCTTCTGAACGGATAGAAGCGGGAGATGCTGATGTTGAGGTCGGGCAGCGTCATGGCGATGGATGAATCGCGCATGTTCTGCGAGAGGTTGGCGGTGGAACTGAGCGTCATACCGATGCTTGAGAACGAGGTGCTCCAGTTGACAGATGAGGTTCGCGTACTCTGCGTCATCGTCTGCGGATTGTAGAGCGAATTGAGGTTGTTGCGTTCGTAGCTCGATGTGGCGAAGTTCACACTTGCCGAAAGCGAACTGTATGGGTTTGCCTTGCTGTCCTGGCGGTGGCTCCATTGCAGTTTGAAGCTCTCCTGTTCGGTAAAGTCAGGCATTCCCTTGTCGCCGTTCTTCGTATCCTGGTAACTGAAGAAGAAGGAACCCGAGTATTTGTATCTCTTGCGGTAGTTGCTGGCTGCCGAGAGTCCCCACGATCCCTTGGTATAAATTTCGCCCAGCAGCTTCAGGTCCCATTTATCGTTCATGGCGAAATAATATCCACCATCTCTCAGGTAGAAGCCTCGTGCTGTTTCATCGCCGTAGGTAGGCATGATGAAACCGCTGCTGTAGCTCTTGGTGAACGGGAAGAAGCCGTAAGGGATGGCGAGCGGCATTGGTACATCGCACACCACGAGATAGGCTGGTCCGAATACTACATCCTTGCCCGGTCTTACCTTGGCTCGGGAGAGCGAGATGTAGAAGTCGGGATGCGGATCATCGCAGGTGGTATACCTGCCGTGCTGCAGATAGATGACACCCGATGAGTCGCGTTTCGACTTCATACCGGTCAGGAATCCGTCTTCCTGTTCTGTATATACATTATTAATAAGGGCCTTCTTGCTCTTGAAGTTGAATTTGATGGTGTCGGTATCGTAGGTATCGTTACCCATCTTGAAGACAGGTTTGCCCTTGACGCCTCCCTCCGCCGTGCTGTCGGGAGTACCCATCGCCTTCACGTTGCTCTTGTCCATATCCATGGAGATGCGGTCAGAGCTGAGGTCCATGTTGGTATACTTCACGTTGGAGTTTCCGTAGAGATATGCCACCTTGTTCTTGGCATCGTATACGAGGGAGTCGTCCGCCTGATAGTTAACCGGTGCGTCTACTCCACCCTGTTTCTTTCTGGCGATACTGTCGAGGCGGATACTGTCATCCACCACTTTATTATGTTTCCATATAGCTTTCTGCAGCGAGTCCATCTGCGTAGTGTCGTCAGCCTGTTTCAGCTTGGGCTTTATTTCGTTGCCCAGCGAGTCTACGAACACACTATCTCCCACGCTGTCCACGTTTTCCGTCTTCTCCTTCTTCTTTTTCTTTTTCGAATCGGGCATACCCGGATTAGCCACCATCATACAGGAGATGGCAGCGAGCAGCAGCATAGCTATCGTCGATTGTTTTCTCATTCAATAAATTAGAATTCTATTCAAACATGCGTTCCCATTGCTGGAAGCGTTTTACTCCTTCCTCGCCGAACTTCATGAGACTTTTTTCTGCTTTCTCAATCGTTTTTTCCCGGTCGAGGTGAGTTTTGCTGAAGAATTTATCAGCGTAGCAAATCACCTTCTCCTCCATGGTTTCCGGCAGGAAATCCTGATGTGGCAGGGGCAGGTTCTGTGCTATAATCTGTGCCTCTGTGATGCCTGCACCGGTATGGCGCTCGCATACGCGGGCATGTCGTTCATATCCTTCCTTGCGCAGGATTTCTGCTCCCAGTCGTCCGTGGCAGATGTAGGGCTGCGAGCCGAAACACTGTATGCCTGGGGCATCGGTCATGAAGATGCCGAGGTCGTGGAGCATGGCTGCTTCTTCGATAAACTGGGCATCGAGTTGCAATTCGGGATGATACGAAACAATCTGTAGCGCTTTTCGCGCTACAGATTGGCTATGTGTAATGAGGATATGCCGAAGCTCATTATCCTCAGGATAATACTTATCAATAATTGCTTGATAATTCATTTCTATTATATTTACTCAGCATCGCGCTCGATGTAAGCGATAACATCGCCCTTGCGCACCTTGCTGCCCTGCTTGGCATTGATTTCTACGAGCTTGCCGCCCAATGCAGCTGGGATAGTTTCAAACTCGCCCCAAGGAGCCTGGATATAGCAGAAGGCATCACCTTCCTTATATTCCTTGCCGATGTATGGCTCTACAGCTGGCTGGCACTCGCCTTCGCCCTGGAATTCCCAGAAGATCTGACCGGCTACCGGTGCCACGATGGCATCTGCCTTGGCGTGCTTGAACTCTGCAAGCTGTGCAGGTGTAAGGGTTGTACCGAGCTTGGCATCCTTTGCCTTCTGAAGGTCGGCAAGGAAGTTCTTCTTTGCCTGTCCGCTCTTGTAGTTGCGATACTGCTCTGGGTGCATGGCGAGCTCGAAGAGTTCCTCGTCGTCCTGACCGTAATCCCAACCGTTCTCGTCCATCTCCTTCTTGAAGTCGTCGAGGGCGTTGGTGAGCAATGTGTGTGCATCTACGTCGGTAAACTCGCGGCCCTGCTTCTTGGCGAGCTCTACGAGTTCTGGGTCGATAGTTCCAGGAATCTTACCGCTCTTGCCGAGAATCATACCCCACATTGAGTCGTCCATCATTACGAAGCGGCCCTTGCCCTGCTCCATGGTGAGGAGGTTCATCAATGAGATGTTCTTTACATACTGGCTGAATGGGGTTACCAATGGAGGATAACCTACGCGTGGCCATACATACTCTACCTCGTCGAAGAGCTTGATGAGCAGGTCGTCCATAGACAACTCTTCCTCACCCTTCTTCTTGCGGATGTTGTTGATGGTCTGGCGCATACCGCCGAGGTCTGCCATCATACTTCCCATCATACCGCCTGGGAGACCGCAGCCGAGCAGGAGTGAAGACATGATCTTGTTACCTGGGTTGATGAAGTAGCCGAGCCACTCGTCGATGAATTCCTGAGTCATGGCACGCGCCTTCATATAAGCGCTCATGTTGATTTCAGGCACCTCGAAGCCCTCGTTCTTCAGCATGCTGATAACTGAGATTACGTCTGGATGAACCTTACCCCATGACAGTGGCTCGATGGCTGTATCGATGATGTCGGCACCGTTGTTGCATACCTCGAGGATAGAAGCCATAGAGAGACCAGGACCAGAATGGCCGTGATACTGGATGATGATCTGTGGATACTTGTCCTTGATCATCTTGGTGAGCTTGCCGAGGAATGCTGGCTGGCCGATACCTGCCATATCCTTCAAGCAGATTTCCTCTGCACCGGCAGCGATGAGCTGGTCGGCGATGTTCATGTAATATTCCAGGGTATGAACAGGAGAGTTGGTGATACAGAGTGCACACTGTGGAGTCATGCCGCCCTCCTTGGCCCACTTGATAGAAGGAATGATGTTGCGCACATCGTTCAGTCCGTCGAAGATACGTGTGATGTTGGTCCCCTGCTTAGCCTTTACCTTATACATAAGGGCGCGCACGTCGTCAGGCACCGGATACATACGAAGAGCGTTCAATCCGCGGTCGAGCATGTGAGTCTTGATACCCACCTCGTTGAAAGGTTTGCAGAATGCGCGTACGGCATCGTTAGGGTTTTCACCTGCCAGCAGGTTAACCTGCTCGAAGGCACCGCCGTTAGTCTCTACACGGCTAAAGCATCCCATTTCGATGATAACTGGGGCAATTTTAGCCAACTGATCCTTGCGTGGCTGGAACTTACCAGAGCTCTGCCACATGTCTCGATAAACGAGACTGAACTGAATTTTCTTCTTCATTATTTTTGTTCTTTTTCTTTATATTCGATGTATGAATTAAATTCCAAGGTGCAAAATTAGACAAAAAAATCGAGAAATCGTCCTATTCGCCTCTTTTTTTATATTTATTATGTAATTTACTTCAATATTTCCTTCTTCATCTTGCTGTTCAGCTTCTCGGCTGCGGCATGGGCCTTGGCGTTGGCTTTCATCGCATCGAGCGAGCGGTGGAAACCCTGGATGCGGCCCTCACGGTCTGAGAGAGCCAGACTGTCGCCCTTCATATATACAAAGGTAAAGGTATCGCGCTTCGTCTTCTCATTCATCACCACGCCATCCAGCTCGCGCTGGCCCTGCACCAGAATCAGTTTGCCGTTGTAGGCATGCCATTCCGTATACTGAGGTACGGCAGGATATTCTACCGGACTGTCGTCATCCACATCCTTGTTTACCATCACCCTGCCCACGGCCATCGCCTCGCTCATGCGCTTCAGGGTGAAGCCATACTGGCGCGGCACCATATAGGTATCTACGATGCTGTCGGGCATGTTGGCAAGGATTCTCGCCTGCTGGCGCTTGCTCAGATGCGATACATCGCGCAGCTTCGGCATCACCGGATAGGTCCAGGTGGCCTTCAGCTGGTCCAGGTCTATCACCATGTCGGCGCGGTTCTTCTCATCCTTCTCCTCGCATGGCATCACGCAAACCCAGTCGCCCACCTCTATATCTCCGAACACCTGATGGTTGCGTGTGGCATCCAGGATGTTGTATCTTACGGGGTCTCCTCCGCCGTTGGGCAGCAGCACCAGGGCGGTATCCGAGCAGCCCAGGCAGGCAAGTCCGTAGATAGCCCTGTCGCCCTTAGCCGGTTTCGAGAGGCTGATGGCGAGTTTCGAATTGTCCATACGTGGTGGTTTCTTTCCCCTGTGGCATGCTGCGAGGGTTGTGGCGGCCAGCGCCAGTGTGAGTATTGTCTTGACTTTCATCTTTCTGTTCATTTCAAGTTTCGCATGTAAGTTCCACACGCCCTGAAAGGGCAGAAGCCCCTAGCCCAGGGCATCGCCCTGGGTAATTACGGACGCAAACCTGTCGCCCTGTAAGGGCAAAAGCTTTAAAACTCCAGGCAAAACATAAGGCTTTTGCCCTTACAGGGCGTCTTGTGATTGCCATCATACCCAGGGCGATGCCCTGGGCTAGGAGCTTTTGGGCCTTCAGCCCGTTCTTGAACCACATGCGAAAGTTCTATTCATTATTCAAATGCAAAACTACAACTATTTTTTGGAAGAGCCAAATATTGAATCGTAAAATAATTAAAAAAATAGGTGATATATTTTGTAGTGTCTCAATTTTGCATTACCTTTGCACCCGTTTTTTGGGACCAACACCCCATCATCCTGCCACACCCGCCGGATGATGAACAGGAATAGAACCAACTCAAGAATTATATGCAACAAGAAAATATGACAGACAAGACTAATACACACGCTCTCCCGGTATGGACCGAGGTAGAGTATACCGCATTATGCAAAAACCCGTACCTGTTAACCCCATTCTTCATCCCCAAGGAGGCGAAGTGCTTCACGTGCCGCGAAGATGGCACGAGGGAGGAAGAAAGAATGGTTTTCCTCGTTTTCAAGTCTACTGCAGCCCCTGCTGATGCCGAATGGGAAGATGATCCTATTCCGGGCGAGGTGTGGGTGCGCGCACTGGGCGATGATGATGAGGAGATTGAGCCTGCCAAGGTGGTTTACCTGGGTCAGGACATCGATGATTTCATCCATGTAGTCGCTGAGGACGACCAGACCATCACCTTCGATTTCTGGTGGCACCACGGCGAGGTGAAGGTAGAGAAGGCTGAGAAGACGGATGACGGATTCGTATGCCGCAAGGAAGATTTCGGTGATGACGGACTGGCTGTTACCCTGATTCCAGAGGATGGGGGCAATCCGGTGGTTCTCCGTCTTCAGATTCCTTACATCGGTTTCTCGCTCTTCGATGCCGAGGGCAACAAGGTTCATGGCGAACTGAGCATTCCTCAGGACAAGGTGGATGACTACACCTACGAATTTGTGGGCGATGACAACAACGACCGTTTCACCCTTCAGCTCGACAGCAACAGACTGGTTTACATGTGTGTATTGCGCCATGAAGACCATCAGCTGGTGGTTCGCAACCAGCGCGACCGTCTTTCGGTAGTGGGTCAGATTCCTACCGAGGGCAAGCTTTCTGAGTTGCTGATGAACACGAATTCTGCGCTCATCAAGAACAGGAATTACCGTTGGCGCATTCAGATTGAGGGCACCACGCTGTCTCACGAGGTTGAGTTGAATGTGGATGCAGCCTCTCTGGTAGCGTTTGCTGAGGAGCAGATGCAGAAGGGCATGGAGATCGACGAGCTGGGCCAGCATCTGATGGCATTGGAGCAGAAGTATCATTTCCAGTGGTTCTGGCTGAATGAGGATGACTGGAGTCATGACAATCCGGTGTTCGACATGTTTATGAAGCAGCTTTGTGCCTTTTCGTATGTCAGTCAGAATCCTGTTCAGGCAGATGCGTTGCTGGCAAGGAATTACAAGCGTAAGATTCGCCGTTACAGCAGTATGCTGAAGGCTCACAAGCGTGGCGAGTTGAATCTTTTTGATGAGGATGATGAGGTGAGAGCCGAGTATCTCAACATTTTCCAGAGTTTCCACCAGCCATTCGTAGAGGCTTTTGAGAAAGAGGAAGAGGAATAATCTTTAAAGTTTTTATCCCTCACATCCCTCACTTTTTCTCTTATCAAAATATTAATCACCTGATAATAAGAGAATTATCTATTTAGGAAAGCGTGATGGATGGACAAAATGTTTACAATATCCATCACGCTATCCATCACTAATAGCCTTCATCTATCACGTTTTTCAGCTTATCTTCTTGCAAAAAGCAAGAAGATCTTTGCAGAATATGGTTATGATGGGACCTAGCGAAAACGGACCACACGTTGTGCTGCGCTGGCTCACGGATATTACTGCATCGGGGTACGGATATTACTGCGCCGGGGTACGGATATTACTGCGTCGGGTTACAGATATTACTGCGTCGGGATACAGATATTACTGCGTCGGGATACGGATATTACTGCGTCGGGGTACGGATATTACTGCGCCGGCTAGCGCAGACGTATCCGTAGGCTTATTGAGACGGCTGAATCAGCTAACTGAGACGGCTGAATTCGCTGACAAAACTACTTGAGTTAGCAAACTGAACCACTTGAATTAGCTAACTGAACTACTTGAGTTAGCTAACTGAACTACTTGAATAGCCAGACTGGGATAAAAACAAAGCGGGCGGTCCTCTTCTCACGAAGAAGGCCGCCATTAAACGTGTTATTGCATTAAAAAAATGCAATGCTTGAAACTATTTTTTTTATTTCTCTATCAATCCCTCTACATACTTGCAGAGGATACCGATGCCCTTGAGGTTTTCGCCACCCTGCGGAATGATGATGTCAGCATAGCGCTTGGTAGGTTCGATAAACTGCTCGTGCATCGGCTTCAGGACCTTCAGGTATCGGTCTACCACCATCGATACGGTGCGACCCCTGTCGATGGTATCACGCTGGATGTTGCGTATCAGACGCTCATCAGCATCGGTATCCACAAACACCTTCAGGTCCATCAGGTCTCTCAACTTCTTGTCCACCAGCGTCATGATGCCTTCGATGATCACAACCGGTTTGGGGTCAACGTGAACCGTTTCCGGTTCACGGTTGCATTTGATATAACTATAGGTGGGTTGCTCTATCGCCTTGCCAGCGCGCAGATCAGCGAGCTGCTGGTGCAAAAGCTTCCAATCGAATGCCGACGGGTGGTCGAAATTGATCTGATGACGTTCTTCCTCGGTCATCTGCGAGGTATCGTTATAATATGAATCGAGGGGCACCACAGCCACATAATGAGGCGGCAGCACTTCTACGAGTTTCTTCACCACAGTGGTCTTGCCGGAGCCTGTGCCTCCCGCAATGCCAATAACGGTCACTTTATCTTTCATATTCTTTCTTCTTTCATTTATGTCTATAAAGCTTTTGCCCTTTCAGGGCGCCTTGCTTACTACCCTTATTACCCAGGGCGATGCCCTGGGCTAGGAGCTTCTGCCCTTTCAGGGCGTGCGGCGCCATCAGACTATTGAATTCTTCACTCTTCGTTCTTCACTCTTCACTTCAAAGAAGTTCCTTCTCAAACATCCTGCGGTAGAATTCTGCCTTCTTCTCCACTGCCATGGGATAGGCACGGGAGCTGGAGGGCATGCGGTACAGACGGAGCCTGCGACCCTCGAACTGGAAATCTGCGTAACCTCCCATCTCAGGCTTTTCCCTGATACCGAAGTGTTCAGAGAATACCTTTGTGGCAAGCTGACCGGCAGTGAGCACCGCCCTGCAATGGGGCAGTTTACGGAGCATGCCGTCGAGATCGGCGGGCTGCACTATCTGCAGGTCCTTGTCGGACGCCGTATTCCTGGTACGTATCACCTGCTGTGCGGTATCATAGATGGCAACGCCCTTCTCCCCGAGGAACTCTCTGATGGCATCGAGGCGGTAAGTCTTCTTCTCTACATCCACGAAATGGAGCTTATCCTGGAAGTAGATAATCCCGAATATCCTCCACATATCATTCTGGAAGTTGGGATAATACCAGGGCATGCACCACCGCTTTTCTGCAGGCGGAAACGTGCCGAGCATCAGCAGCCGCGCATTCTCGGGCAGCCACGGCTCAAAAGGATGATTCTCAACCATTTCTACTTTGAACTTTGAGCTTTGAACTTTATGATTAGCTTATTCAAGCTTCGCAAGTAAGCCCCACACGCCCTGAAAGGGCAGAAGCTCCTAGCCCAGGGCAT